>Ga0181397_1000511_pt1 | contig 14527 bp, 18 predicted proteins | sample 20SPOviralmetaG_FD_130126 | JGI IMG/M metagenome (GOLD analysis project Ga0181397, IMG submission 130126) | Marine viral communities from the oligotrophic San Pedro Time Series (SPOT) site, San Pedro Channel, CA, USA - 20 SPOT_SRF_2011-02-23 | ecosystem: Environmental > Aquatic > Marine > Strait...
ACTGGAGGAGCAGGTGGTAATTTAGGAAATGCAGGTTCAGCAGGTAATAATAATAGTGCAAATGGTAGAGGAACTTGGACAAATATTTACTCAGGTGGTGCAGGAGGAGCAGCAGGTTCTAGTGGTTCATCTAATGGCTCAGCAGGTTCAGCAGGCTCTAATGGTTCAGTATTAGCAGGTAATACAGGACAAATATCTTAAAGGAATATTATGGCAAATTTAAAAGCAAAAAGAATATTAGGCGGTACTTATACTGCTGATGATACTTTAGAATTACAATTAACTTATACAGGACAAGCACATAGTTGTAATCAATACATTGAAGTTTTATCTGGGCCTACTGTTACACACGGAGGAGGAGCGTCAGCTTCAACACCACTACATTATAAATCAGCAATTACAGATGCAGATGGGGATGGAATTATAGATTACTCAACATCACAAATGACATTAGTACAAGCTAGTAAAGGAACTACAGTAATTAAAGTAGTTGCAGATGTTCTTCTTAAAGCAGATGTTGATACTTGGCAAACAAACTACAACACTTGGTTAGACACTTATACAAGTATAGTTGTCAACGAAGATGGTAATGATGAGTTAGTGTTAGCAGATGGAGCTCCAGATGCTCCTGTTTATCCTACAGCAACTACATATAAGTCAGGTGAAATTACGTTAAAATGGGAAGATGATACTTTTGTATGAAGATAATTTTTAAAGATACAAGCAACAAAAAAATATTTGTTACAGAAGAAATTAAAAAAAAAGATTAAGTATTTGTAAAAAATGTGAACACCATTTAGAATGGTTAAATTTATACAGATGTAAAACTTGTGGTTGTATTATGGATGCAAAAGTAACTTTAGTTAAAAGTGAATGTCCTATAGGTAAGTGGTAATATGAATGATTATTGGTTTCCTTATTGGGGTGGATTATTACTTAAAACAACAATTACAAAAGAATTACAGAAAGAATTGTTAGATAAAGGTAAAAAAATAATTGATGAAAAATTAAATTATAGAAAAGAATTAGCAGGAATGATTGATAAAGAATATTTTTATCCTAATCATAAAAGTTGGTTTAAACCTTATATAAAAACATTTCTTAATTTGTATGAAAATAAATATATGGAAGGATGGCAACAATCAACACCACATATAAAAAAACCTTTTAATATTATAGATAGTCAATTGTGGATTAATTTTCAAAAAGCTAACGAATATAATCCTAGACATAATCATAGTGGTTGGGCAGACTTATCTTTTGTTATGTATTTACAAATACCAGAAGTATTAAAAAAAGAAAACGAACAAAGTAAAGACAAATATAACAATAGTGGAGCAGGAGCAATTTCTTTTTATAGTGGCGACCCTTTACCTTTTTCTATAAATGGATTTAGTGAGTTACCAAAAGAACGAGATATGTTTATTTTTCCTTCTTGGATGATGCACTCAGTTAATGCTTTTAAATCAGATGTAGAAAGAATTTCTGTAGCAGGTAATATTACTTTAGAAAAAAATGATTAAAAAATTTATACTGTTTTTATTAATATCTTTTTCTGTAATAGCAGATAACGACCCTATAGTTACGGAGTCTACATCAACAGTTACAACAAATGGTACGCAAACAACTAAAGTAGAAAGTCCACCACCTAGTGCTATATCGCCTCAGTTTGGTAGTGGAAACAATAGTGATTTATGTACGATTAGTTCTAGTGGTTCAGTACAGACACAGATACTAGGATTGTCAGTAGGTACGACATACACAGAAGAGAATTGTTTAAGGTTAAAGAAAGCACAAAAGCTGTATATGTTTGGAATGAAAGTTGCAGCAGTAAGTGTGATGTGTCAAGACCCAGATGTTTTTAGAGCGATGGCTCAAGCGGGAACTTACTGTCCGTATGATGGTTTGATAGGACAGCAGGCTAAAGATGCTTGGGCAGTACATACAAATGAGATACCAGTACCAAAGGAGAAAGATGAAATTAGTGTTGCAGAAAAGCGAGATAAGGCTCTTAGCATTATGGGTACTGTTGCTGCTGCCTTTATCTTCTTTTAGTTATACATTTGGTTATACCAATAATGCTGCTTTATATGGTAATACTTGGAAAATGAATACAAGTACTTTAGGTGTTAGTGCTGAAGAAGGTTTAGATATAAGTGGTGTTCTTTACAACTACACAACAGTTAAGAATGTAGTAGATGACTTTACAGTCACAATAGAGAATGACAAAGTTGGTGGTGGTTATGTTTTCCAAGACACAGAAGATTGGTCTGGTAAGTATGGTGGAAAAGTACAGAATGTTATACCTTTACCTTACACACCAATAGAACAGTTTGGTGATGGTAGAATTAAAAGTACAGGTACAGGCAGTATAGAAGATGTAACCATACTCTATATGTACAGATGGGATTTATGTAGAAACGCACAGAATGATGAAAGTTGCCCTAACTACATACCACCACTACCAGTTATACCTAAGATAGAGATATATGATGCTTTAGAAGATGACTCAGTTAAAGAAGCTACTGAAGAAACAGATAGTGAATTATACGAAAAAGAAGAAGAGAGAAAAAGCACAGAAGAAGAGGAAGAAGAAAGAGAGCGTTTAGAAATAGCACTTGCTTCTAGTGGAAATGCTTTAACAATAGCAAACGCATCAAGCCAAGCAGCTATTTTAAAAGCAATGAATTTAGTAGCTAATATAAATTCTTATTATACTGCTAAGATTCCAAGTACAATTTACAAAGATACAATTGTACTACAAGACAAAGATATAGTGGATAATAGATTAGTGTTTAGAAGTTTAACACAAGAGCAATTACACAACGAAATGATACAGGAGCAGTATAAATGAACAAACTAATTACTTTATTTTTGGTAGTAGGACTTACTGGATGTTCTTTACTTATGCCTAAAAAAGCAGAAGCTGTTACTAATATTAACGGTAATGTAGAATCTAGGTGTACAGTTAATACCGATACAGTTGGTTACTACGGAAACCCTAATGCCTATACGCTTACAACTTTACCTGCAAGTAACGGGCAAGTACCTATTGTTCGTGTAGACACATCTCTAGCTAATGCTTACAAAGCACAGATAAGCTACCCTACTTCATTTAGTTCTAGTCCAAGTTTAGGTGACACAGTTGTATGGACAGGAGCAGTAGCAGTAGACCAAACATCTTCTTCAGATATGTCTGGTTATCAAGCAGCCAGTACCTTGTCAAATGGTGGAGCAATGCGAACTTACGCTTTAGCACATGCAGGCACAACTTGGTTTAGTGTGACTTCAGTTGCTACATATGGTGGTGGACAACAAAAAGCATTTCCCGGTGGTTCTTATACAGCAGTTGTAACAGCAGAATGTATCGCCCAGTAATACTTTGGGCATTGCTATCTAGTATTGTAGCTGCTCATGATATGACACCCACTTACCCTAAGTGGAAAATGTCTTTTATACCTACTGCTAAGATGACTACAATGCAGATATTTAATAAAAGGGAAGATGTACAATGGTATCAGATAGGTGTGTTTAATAAAGATTGGGAGCCTATACCTTTTGTTACAAGATATAAAATAGTTAATGTAAAACATTTACAGCGTGTTAGATTTGATGTTTATATTAGCAATAAAAATGTACAAGAATCTAAGTATATATGCTCTACATCTAAACTTAGAGGCAATGATAACTTTAAACCTATAGTAGAATCTAGGATATGTTCGAGGTTTAAGTGAAAAGATGGCTAGTTTTACTATTACTCAGTACACAAGTAATAGCAGATAGCAACTCAATGAGTTTTTCTTTGCCTAGTATAAGTTCTGTAAGCGGTTCAGACAGTATTAGAGCAGGTGATTTAGATTGTAAGAACAGTATTGGTGGTAGTACTAACTTTGAAGTAGGTATGACAGGTGTAATAAACAATGCTACAGTTCCTATAATAGGTAAAGAAGACCCTAATAATCCTCAATCTAAAGATATAGGGTTGTATGCTAGATTAGTTATACCGTTAGACGGACCAAGTGAGCGTATAAATTGTAATACTTTGTATCAATTAGAGTTACAACGCAGAAGATTAGAGGTAGAAAGGCTTAAACAAGAGATTGAATACTTAAAAATGATACAAAATGATGGAGCATTCAATAACTAATGGCAGATTTAGGAGAAAAAGTAGCACAGGTAGAAGGTTTAGTAGATAAACGATTAAGTTTCTTAGGTTTAAAGTTTACATATACTACTCTCGCTGGCGCATTTGCTCTTTTAAGCACGATTGTAGGCTCGCTGTACGGAGGCTTTCTAATGTATCAAAAAGTTGAAGGAATAGCTAATTTAGACCTTGATGCTATAACTGGACAAATGAAGAAAACTTCATCAGATGTTATAAGAATAGAAGAACATGCTAACGCAATTAAGATAGAATTAAAGAAAGATATGACAGATTTGCGAAATGCACAATGGAACTTAGAATCTAAAGTTGATGGTAAACTACAGTCAGTAGATACAAAACTTACTAGCTACGATACAAAGCTAGATAGATTTGAAGTAAAAGTAGAGAAGACTAAAGTAGATATGGAAAAAAGAATACAAGAGTCTTTAGATAACCCACTAGCAAACTAGGAGATTATATGCCACAAGGAAAAGGAACATACGGAAAGACAAGAGGTCGCCCACCAATGAAGAAAAAAGGTAAAAAGAAGTAATGGCTGATTCAAGGCTTAAAAATGCAGGAGTATCTGGGTATAACAAACCTAAGCGTACTCCTAACCATAAAACTAAAAGTCATGTTGTAGTAGCTAAAGAAGGAAGTAAGATTAAAACTATTAGATACGGACAACAAGGAGTATCTGGAGCAGGTAGTAATCCTAAAACAGCAGCACAGAAAGCTAGGCGTAAGTCTTTTAAAGCTAGACATGCTAAAAATATATCTAAAGGTAAGATGAGTGCTGCTTACTGGGCAAACAAGAGTAAATGGTAATGGCTAAAAAAGGACTATACGCTAACATCAATGCTCGTAAAAAGAAAGGTATTAGCAGGAGTAAGAAAAACTCAACTATTACTAAGAAAGCTTACGCTAAGATGAAGAAAGGGTTTAAAAAGTAATGGATGACAAAAGAGTACAGTTACAATTAGACAAACATTCTAATCAGATAGCTAAGCTTTTTAGTAAGATTGACGACACTAACGATAAGATACAAAAGATATTTAATATGCTTAATCAAATCAGGTATTTTATTTATGGAGGGTTTGCTTACTTTTTAGCTTCTGAAGTAGGTATGTTTAATTTATTGAGGTTAGTAGCATGATAGGATTTTTAACAAATATAGCACCTATAGCTTTAGGCTTTGTTGCTAAGTTGTTTGCTTTAAAAAGTCAAGCAGCACAGGAACAACAAAAGATGATGATAGAAAACCTACAAGTTAGAAATGATTCTATCAACCAAGCTAGGTCAATGGCACAAAAAGAAAGTCCAATGGCTGCTATGAATAGAAGGATTATTATCCTAGTTATATTAGCTTTGATTATCTTTACACAGATAGCTCCTGTGTTTTTTAATGTACCTACAGTAATACCTACTGTAATTGAAGGAGCTAGTCTACTAGGTATACAGCTAACACCTGATACAATGGACTATGTAACTGTACAAGCAGGTGCTGTATTAAAGTTTGATGAAGTATTCCAATGGGCAACAATGATAATAGAGTTTTACTTTGGTGCGCAATTAGCTAAGGGGAAGTAAATGACATATAGAGAAGTAATAAACGAAGTATTAATAAGATTAAGAGAAACACCTATTGCTTCTGATTGGAGTGGTTCTATTAACGATAGCAGCACAGTATCTGATTACAATAAAGTTATAGGAGCTTTAGTTAATGACGCTAAAAGAAGTATAGAGTCTTACCATGATTGGCAGATACTTAGAGAAACTGTTAATATAACTACAGTAGCAGACACTAAAAACTATAGTTTAAGTTCAGGACAAGAGTTTAAAATAATAGATGTAATTAATAATGCTACAGGTAATGAATTATTACAAGTAAGTAGAGCTTATCTTAATAGAGAAAGATACCCTACAGCTTCTACAGGAGAACCTCATTACTATGGTTTTAACGGAGCAGATAGCTCTAATAACCTTAAAGTAGATTTATCTCCTACACCTAACAAGGCTGAAACTATTTCTTTTGACATAGTAAAGTATCAAGATGCACTTACTACTGCTAGTACAGTTGTTAAGATACCTACAAAGCCTTTAATACTAGGAGCTTATGCTAGAGCTTTATCTGAGCGTGGAGAAGATGGTGGCACACAGTCATCTATAGCAGCACAAGAAGCAGCTTCATCTATTTCACAAGCTATTATGATGGATGCAGGTAATACTCAGTTTGAATCAGATTGGTTTATGGGAAATATTCACTAATGGCTAAACAACTAGCATATCAATCTTTAACTAATTTAGGTGTTAATGGTTTAAATACACAATATAACCCTTCATCTTTAGATGCTTCTTTTCTTACTACTGCTGATAATGTAATGCTTAGAGAGTCAGGTAGAATATCTTTTAGAAAAGGATTTAAACAAAAAGTAGTTCCTAGTGGTACAGCTATAGGTTCTATGGTGGAGCATAACGATGCTGGAACTAACAAAATATTTGCTAGTCATGGTACTAGTATTTACACAATTGACTTTACATCTCCTGATGCTGCTTTTCCTAGTAGTGGTGCTGATGTTAAGCATACCGTTGCTAACAGTACAGGCAATTGGCAATTTATAAACTTTAATGAAAGGTTACATTGTTTTCATGCAGGTATAGTACCTCAAAGATATGACGGTGCTTTAAGTGCTGGTTCTAGATGGGCAGCGTTTAACAATAGTACTAAACCTTCTGGATTAACTACATTTGACCCTAGCTGTGGCATGGGTTTTTATGGTAGAATGTTTGTAGGAGGAGTAACAGAAAACAAAGCTGTAATGTATTACTCTGTTTTATTAGATGGAGATGATTACACAGGCACAGGTTCAGGATTATTAGATTTAAAGAAAGTTTGGGATAATGATGAAATAGTAAACATTGCTCCTTTCTTTGGACAGTTAGTTATATTCGGTAAAAACAATATAGCTATATATGACAACCCTGACGATGTAACTAACATGTCATTAAATGAAGTTATTAGTGGTGTAGGTTTAGTTAATAGAGATTCGGTACAAGCAGTAGGAGATGATTTAGTATTTCTTTCTGCTACAGGACTGCGCTCACTTAACCGTACTACTGAAAAAGACAAAGTACCTTTAACTGACTATAGTGTTAATATAAAAGACACTATAATAAGAAATATAGGACAAAGTACTGCTGTTAAATCTGTTTATTTAGAAGATGAAGGTGTCTATATTCTCACTTTTACAGAAAAGAATATTACTTACGCTTTTGATTTTAAACATATAACTCCTAATCAAGCACCTCGTGTAACTACATGGAGTTTTAATAGTGATAGAGAACCAGCTAGTATGATTCAAACAGAGTTATACTCTGGTTTGTTAGTAGGACAGAAAGATGGTGGAATAGCAGGCTATGAAGGTTATTTTGATACGGATTTGGCTTGGGTTAGTTCGGCAGCTAGTTATACTAATTCTCCTATTGCCGCTGATGTTAGTTCTATATGGATACCTATGGGTGATGCAGTAGTTTCTGCTATATTAAAAAAGTTAATATTAGTATTAGAAGGCGGTTCAGGAGCTACATTAGGTGTTAGATGGTATACAGATTATAGTATGAGTTCTTCTAGGACTACTGAAATAGCTTTAAATCCTGCTGCTACTAGTACTACTGCTTTATATGGAGCAGCTTCTTCTTTATGGGGCGATGTTAAGTATACACCTATTTATGGATTACAAGAGTATAAGACTCCATTAACAGGTAGAGCTAAAACATTAAAAATAAACATGAATATTGTATCTAATGGCTTTGATGCTTCTATTCAAGATTTGTCAATTATATCTTTACAAGGAAAAATACGATGAGTGATTATACTTTAGCAGTCAATTGGTCAGGAAAAGATGCTCTCTCAGATAGTGATGCTGCGAAAGTAATATCTGGCTCTGACTTTAATACTGAATTTACAACAATAAGAACAGCAGTTAATTCTAAAGCTGATACTAATGGTGATAGTGGAGAAGATTTTGCTGCAAATAATGTTACAGTAGCAGGTAATACAACTATAGGTGGAACACTTACTGTAACTGGAGTTCCAACTATACCTACTGCTTCAGCAGGAACAAATACAACACAAGCAGCAAGTACAGCTTTTGTTACAACAGCAGTCGCAGCTTTAGACGCAGCAGCAATTAATGCAATTGTATATCCAGTAGGTTCTATTTACACTAATATGGCAGTTGCTACAAACCCTGCTTCTTTGTTAGGTATGGGAACTTGGGTCGCTTTTGGTGAAGGTAGAGTTTTAGTAGGTAAGGCTTCTAGTGGTACATTTGATACTTTAGCTGCAACTGGTGGTGCTGAAACACATACACTATCTACAGGTGAATTGCCTGCTCACACTCATACTGTGGATAAATATAATGCAAGCGGTGGTTCAGGTGAAGGTGTTCAGACAGGTGGTAATGTTACTGGCACAGTTACATCTGATTCAACAGGTGGTGGTGGCGCACACAACAACTTACAACCATATATCGTAGTATATATGTGGAAACGCACAGCATAGGAGAATAAAATGGCAGACGCAATGAGTTTAATAGCAGGCGCAATAGGAAGTGCGCTACAAGCTAAAGGAGCTACAAAAGCAGCAGCAGAGAATCAAGCAGGACAAGAAGCAGCAGCTAAATATGCTTTAGAAGGTTCTTATCCTTATAATGTAGCTGGCTCGCTTGGTGGTGTTAAGTTTGATAATGAAGGTAAGGCTATAGGATTAGGTTTATCTGAAACTTTCCAAAAGCAGCAAGATGCTATGATATCTTCTGCCGATGCTAATAGAGGATATTTAGCAGGTATAGAGGCTGACCCACTTACAGCAGAAAACAGATACTATGACCAGCAGATGGCTTTACTTGCTCCGGGTCAAGAAGCAGACAGAGAAGCTTTAGATGCTCAGTTAATAGCTAGAGGTATGCTAGGTTCTACTGGTGGTATGGGTCAAATGCAAGGACTAAGAGAAGCTCAAGGTACTACTAATTTACAAGTTAGACAATCAGCTAGCGATAGAGTACAGGATATGATAGATAGATATAGAGGTAGAATAGCAGAAGATGTGTCTAATGCTACTGTACTAGGACAACAACCTTTAGCTTATGCTGAACTAGGAGTAAAAACTGGAGGTATGCTTTCACAGGCAGCTATGTTAGGTTCTAGATATTTATCTGGAGCTGCTTTAACTAATGCTAATATGACTATGGGTAGATATGGCGGTTTAGCTAAAGCTGCTAATAGCTTTAAAAATTATAAACCTCAAGGCACTAGAAGTTATGGTACTGCAAAACAATATGGTGGCGCAGGACAAACACCTGCTGCTGTACGAGCAAACTTATAGGAGAAAATAATGGGAATGTTTGATTTTAACCCAGCTGATGTAAGAGTAGCTACTTCTGAAGGCTATACAAATGCACCAATGTTAGGAGCATTTGCTGGCTACGGTGGCATGCTTCAAGGTATAGGTAAACTAGCAGGCTTTCAAGATGAGGAAGACTTACTAAAAGAAATATACGATACTTCTAATTTTACTACTAAAGAAGGAAGAGAAGAAGCTATAGCTAGAATTAGACAAGTTAATCCTGAGAAAGCTGCTGCGTTAACAAAACAAATATTAGAGCAAGAACAAGCAGAAGCTGCTATTGTTAATACTCAAATACAAACAGATAATGCTAAGTTAGAAAGAGCAAAAGTTATTTACGGTCCAGCTTTAATAAGAAAGTTTGAAACTGATGTAAGTAACACAGGGCAACGAGCAGCTATACATGCTTTTCTTACTGCTGAAAGGGTTGATTTTAAGCCTACAAAAGTGCTTACAATGATAGACGCTATTAAAGCAATTGAAGATGATGTTGGAGATAAAGGCTCAGGTACTTACATAACAGCATTAAAAGCTTATGTTGGAGATAAGCGAGATTTATTTGTAAATCAAGGAGTTTATGCAAAAGCAGGATTAACTCTAGATACTAGTGAAGATACTACTGTAGCAGAGTCTACAGTAAGAGGTGATTTAATAGACCCACCACCTGCTGACACAACTGTTTATGCAGCTGATGAAGTTAATGAAAATGATAGTAACTTTACAAAAGCTTATAAAAAGAATAAAGCTACAAACGAAATAAAACAAAAGTTACAAGATGTTAAACAGAGTTTATTTAATTTAGGCATAGAAGCTTTTATGCCTCAAGATAGATTAGCTATTGAAAATGCTGAAGATGCTGTTTCTGCTTGGATAGCAGGACCAGCTTTTGGTACTGGAGAAATTACTGGCATGGACTCATCAGCTTTAAATTGGTTTTTGTCACAACCTCCTGAAGAGTTAGAAAAGTTTGTAGCAAATCCTGTAGCTTACTATAAAGAAAACAGAAGCAGAATAGAAAGTAGTGTTACTTATTCAGGTACTAATAATGAAGATTTATTTGCAAGTATTCCTTACGACTTAGACAGTTAAATGGCTTATAGAACAGTAGCACAAAGAGAGGCACAGTTTGAAGCTGAGATGGCTCGTTACTTACCTGAAGATAATTCAGGTTTTGTAGGTGGTTTTCTTAGTGGACATAATAGTGTAGGCTCTTGGTTTACTTCTGGTTTATCTGGTATTTTAGCTAGTAAAGCTGCTAGTGATAATAGTCAAAGAAAGTGGTACATACAAAGAAATGGTATACAGTTTGGTAAAAATGAACTAGATAAGGCTATAAAAGAATATGAAGAATTAGCTAAGCATAGAAAATTAAATGAAATAGAAAGCGCAGATTATAAAGAAATGGTAGATAGAAATACTGCCTTAACTAGAGATTTGCAACATGTATTTGATACTCAAGGTGGCGACTTAGACGCTGTTATAGATACAAACGGTAAAAGTTTTAACGAAAGATGGGGTGTAAATACTGAAGATGAAGCAGCATTAGGCGCTTTAATAGAATTGTTTAAACAAAACCCTTCTTATGTAGGTGGTGTATTTACAGCAGAAATTATAAAAGACTTGCCTATTACTTTATTAGCTTTGTTAGCTTCTCCTATTACAGGAGGTAGTTCAGGAGCAGCTCAAGGTAGTAGAATTGTAGCTACTACTCTTAATAAATTAAACAATATACAACCTGCTGCCCTTAGAGGATTAGCTAAGATGGGTACAGGAGTTGCAGGTGGTTCGGCTATAGGTGCTGGTTATGAAGCTGCTTATAGTAAACTTAATCAAGGTAGTGTTAAAGGTAATCAAGTTAAAGCAGGCGCAGCTTTTGGTGCTGGCTTTGGTATATTAGCTGGACTAGGTATCTTAGGTAGAACTAGTAAAGATTTAAAAGCTAAACAAGCACAAGAGTTACAAGTTAAAAGAGGAATGGCTGGTGGTGATAGAATTGATTACAAGTCAATGGTACAGAACGCACAGAAAGAAACTCCTGTTAAGCCTGCTAATAAAGAATTTGCTTCAGAAACAGTAGATGCGTTGTACCCTGCTGAAGAAATAAATAGAGTTAAAAAAGCAGCACATAAGATTTATACTGAACATAATACTCGTATTTTTCCTGAACTAAAAGACGGGGTAGAGTATAAAGTAATTACATTAGCGCAAGCTAAGAATTTAAAGTTACCTAATGTTAGAGATGACATACCTGTACAGTCTATTGTAAAAGACAATGTTAGTCATATAGTCTGGCAGGAAGGTAAGATAAGCAATGAGTTTAAAAACTTCTATAAAAACTATGAAGGAATACTAGGAGAATCTTTTAATGATATAACACCTAGTCAGCATTTATTCCTTAGAGATGAGAATAGTTATAGAAGTTATTTAATGGCTGCTGAATTAGCTAAGGTTAAACAAAGATTAATGCCAGAGCCTCAAGCTAGAACTGCTGATGAGGCTATTAAGATAAAAGAAAACGAAGCTAATAACATAGCATTGAACGAGCTTGAAAGAGCTTATGGTGAAGTAGAAGCAGAAGGTATGAGTGCTAGTAACAAGCAAGTAGATGACCTTGTAGAAGAACTTAAAGCTACTAGAACTACTCCTGATGATATAGAAGTTAATACAACACCAAGTATTGTTAATAGAGGAATGACTTGGTTAGAAGATAATCCTAGAAAAAAGCTAGGAATAGCTGCTGGATTAGCTGGAGGTGCTTACGCAGTAGCTGACAAGGAGGAAGAAGAACCTTTTCAGCAAGCATTGGCTGTAGGATTAGGTGTCGCACTTGGACCTAAAGGATATAAGTTACTTAAAGGTAAGAGTATAAATACTACTACTGCTCGTATTAAAGCTCAGATAGCAGAAGGTTTAGAAATAGATGCTGAGCAAGCTAAAGTATGGGAAACACAAGCACAAGTAATTATAAGTCAGTTAGATAAGTTTACAGATACTCAAGTAAGAACTATTATTAATAGTATAGAAGGAGTAGAGTCAGCTAGTCTTAATATGACTAGTGATATGAGAAAAGCTAAGAATGAGATAAAAGAATTACTAGATGATATAGGTAAGCAAGCAGTTGAATCTGGACTTATAGCTAATAAAGATGGAGTAATGAAGTTAAGCATGAAGGGTATGGACTCTTCATCTAGAGGTGCGTTTTTAAACAACTACTTTCCTCACTTGTTCCGTAATATGGATAAGCTAACTGATGATGACTTAACTATTATATTAGGTAAGCTTAATGATGGTAGTGCTAGTAAAAGAAACATAGAAGGTACACTTGCTGACATACAAGACATGATAGATAGTGGCAGGTTAACTACAGGTTTACAATTACTTAGTCCTAAAGAAGCTATTAATGTTTACATACAAGGTATGTCTAGAGCTATTATAGGTAGAAATGCTTTAAACAGTATGGAAAAGATGGACTTAGGTTTTGCTCCTAACAGGAACGATATATCATTACCTGCTTTATTAAAGGAAGCAGACTTTGAATTACTTAAGGGTGCTGGTAGATTAAGTGACCAAGAGATGACTCACTATAGAACCTTTGACCATCCTGCTTTAAAAGGTTATTTAGCGCATAACAATATACATCATGTACTAGATGACTTCTTTGCTATAAGGCATAGAGGAAACATAGGGGATATGGCAGAAAGAGTACTTAAACTTAACAATGCTTTAAAGCGTGTGTTTGTATTTGGTTCTTTGTTCCACGCACAAGCATTACTTATGTCTGGTGTTTACTCTTTAGGTTTAGCTGGAGCTTTAAAAGGAAGTTTTAAAGTAGGTAAAAATAGAATAACAAGAGATGTAACATGGACAGACATGCAGCTAGGTGAAACTAAGTTTATAGACTTAGCCAAAGAAGCTATAGCTGATGGCTTACAGATTGTTAATATTAAAAGACAAGAGTTAGTCAACCCCGGTAAAGCACAGATAGATGCTTTTCTACCTAAGCTAGGAAGAGGAGGAGATATAATGATGGGTGCTTTTAATAAAATAGATACTGTAACATGGGAATATTTACATGATAGGTTTAAGCTAGCTGTTTACTTAAAGCAGAAAGAAAAGATGTTAGATGCTGGTATTGAACCTAAACTAGCTGGACAGAAAGCTTCTGAATTTGCTAACGATGCGTTTGGTTCTTTAGACTGGAATAACTTTAGCACTAGACTGTATGCTTACGCAGCTAAACATCCTAATAGATTAAGAAGTAAAGCTGCTAATAGAGCAGCTCAGCTTATACCTGTTAATAAAAGAAGATGGTTAAACTTAGGATTGTTTGCACCTGACTGGACTGTATCTAATATTAGGATTGTGTATAAAATGTTTACAGGTTTACCTACAGCAGGTAAAGCTAAGTTTTTTCAAATGACTCATAAAGGCAACTGGGAAAGTCCAGAAGCTAAAGCTGCTGTTAAAGCATGGAACGCTTATGCTGCTTATAGTTTTAAAGCAGGTATGTATACTTCAGCTATGTGGTGGGCGTTGACTTCAATGTTTAGTGATGAAGAAGCTACTATGGAAAACTTATGGGATTTCTGGAGTGGTGAGAATAGTGGTAGATTAGACTTAGGTAATGGAGAAACTATGGTTATATCTAAACAGATTGCAGAGCCTATACATTGGGCGCAACATCCTATGCACACTTTTATGAACAAGACAAGTGTTGTACCTAAGACAGCATTAGAACTTATGTTTAATAAACAATGGTTCTCACTTAAACAAGGTATGCCACTTGGTCCAAGACTAGTAGATGAAGATGGCACACAACACTATGCTAAGTGGATACTAGGAAAGACTATACCTATTGTAGGTAAGTCTGTACTAGATGAAGACTTAGATTGGCAAGAAAGATTTGAAAGAACATTCACGGGTTTCTTTGGATTCCCACAATATGGCGACCCCGAAGATAACAGGAGATAATTATG
>Ga0181397_1000513_pt1 | contig 14481 bp, 10 predicted proteins | sample 20SPOviralmetaG_FD_130126 | JGI IMG/M metagenome (GOLD analysis project Ga0181397, IMG submission 130126) | Marine viral communities from the oligotrophic San Pedro Time Series (SPOT) site, San Pedro Channel, CA, USA - 20 SPOT_SRF_2011-02-23 | ecosystem: Environmental > Aquatic > Marine > Strait...
GAGCAAGAGCTCGCGAAGAGAATACTAGCACGAAAACGCATGTTGCCTTTTGTAGAAAAGTTTAATCCGGATTACCAAGCAGGTTGGGTACACAAAGATATCTGTAAAAGGCTAGAGAAGTTTAGTGTAGATGTAGCTAATAAAGAATCCCCCCGACTGATGTTGTTTATGCCCCCGCGGCATGGCAAATCTACTTTAGCTAGTATCGCTTTTCCTGCTTGGCATCTTGGACGCAACCCAGACCATGAATTTATAAGTTGTTCCTACTCTGGATCTTTGGCTATGAGTTTCTCAAGAAAAGTTCGACAGGTTCTAAGAGAGCCGAGCTATAAAAAAGTTTTTGAAGAAACAAGATTGGACAAAGATTCTCAGTCAGTAGAGTCCTGGCAAACAACCCAAGCCGGTGGGTATGTTGCAGCTGGTGTCGGTGGTGGTATCACCGGTAAAGGTGCGCACATATTATTAATCGATGATCCGATAAAAAACAGAGAAGATGCAGAATCTGAAAACAATCGCGAAGCGACCTGGGACTGGTATACCTCAACAGCTTATACTCGTCTAGCGCCGGGTGGCGGGATCTTAGTTATTTTAACTAGGTGGCACGATGATGATTTAGCGGGCAGACTATTAATGGCCAGTGAGAACGGCGCCGATGATTGGGAAGTTGTTAAGTATCCTGCGCTAGCTGAAGAAGACGAAGAGTTTAGAAAAGAAGGCGACCCGTTGCATCCCGAACGTTACACGATAGAATCTTTAGAGAAAATACAAAAAGCAATCGGGCCCAGAGACTGGACGGCTCTGTACCAACAAAACCCAGTGTCAGACGAAGGGGATTATTTTACCCGCGACATGATCCAATATTATGACCCACCCGACTTAGACTATGATAGACTTCGATATTATACCGCTTGGGATTTGGCGATTGGACAAAGGGATCGGAATGACTACTCAGTAGGTATGACTGTTGGGATCGACGAGTACGATAATATGTTCGTGGTTGATGTTATCCGCGGCAGGTATGACGGTTTTGAGTTAGTAGAAAAAATTCTAGATTTTTATGAGCAATGGCGTCCTGGAGTTATAGGTATAGAGAAGGGACATATAGAAATGGCTATTGGGCCTTTCTTACAGAAAAGGGTTTCAGAGCGTGGATTACATTCCGCGTATTTTAAAGATTTAAAAGTAGGTAGGCGTGACAAAGAAGCAAGGGCTAGAGCTATCCAAGGTCGGATGCAACAGGGAAGAGTATTTTTTCCAGAGAACGCAGTTTGGACGGGCCCACTCGTGGCTGAGCTTTTACGTTTTCCTAACGGCGTGCACGACGACCAAGTTGATGCCTTGGCTTGGGTTGGTTTAATGATGAGTGAGTACGCAACTTTTTATGAAGCGCCAGAGCATGTACCTTCGTGGCGCGATAGGTTAAGATATATAGCAAAAGGACCGAAGAAAAAGTCCGCAATGAGCGCATAGTATGGCATACAGAAATAAAACTAAAAAGAAGTTAGGTAAAGGGGAAGAACTTACACTAGCAAAAACCCAGTGGAACTCATACACACGTGCGCGAGACAATGGCCACGAAGACTATGTGCAAATGGCAAAAAAATGCGATATGTATTATCGCGGAGACCAGTGGGATGAGTTCGATATGCAAGAACTCGATGATCAGGGCAGACCTGCTCTAACCATAAATACCATCTTACCTACGATCAATGCTGTGCTCGGAGAACAGAGCACGAAAAAAGCAGATATAACATTTAAACCCAGAGGCGGTGGCAACCAAGATGTTGCTGATGTTCTAACAAAAGTTTACCAACAGGTAGCAGACAACAATAAGTTAGAGTGGGTAGAGAACCAAGTATTCTCTGATGGGTTGATTCAAGACAGGGGTTACTTTGATGTGCGAATAGATTTTTCTGACCACATACAAGGGGAAGTTAGGATAGAGGCAAAAGACCCATTAGATATTCTTATAGATCCAGACGCAAAACACTACGACCCAAGAACTTGGAATGAGATATTTGAAACCAAGTGGATGAGTATTGAAGAGATAGAAGAAACATACGGGCAAGACCAAGCAGACAAGTTAAGAATGTTAGCAGAGACAGGTACAACTTTGGGCGCAGACTCTATGGAGTTTGAAGAAGAAAGGTATGGAGATACTGACGAATACAATTACGGACAACAGTATCCTGGGGATCCTGAAAACGCACGTATGCTTAGGTCGATAAGAGTTATAGAAAGACAATATTATAGACTTAAAGAGTGCATGTATTATTTAGACCCAGTAACCGGCGACATGCGAGATGTGCCTCAGAACTGGACTAAAAAGAAAAGAGAAAATTTTGCTGATCAGTATGGGTTAGATATTTTAACTAAGACAGTTAGAAAAGTACGTTGGACCGTTACAGCTGACACAGTTGTACTGTTTGATGATTGGTCTCCCTACAAACATTTTACAATTGTGCCCTACTTCCCGTACTTTAGACGCGGTAAACCATTCGGTATGGTACGAAACTTATTATCCCCACAAGAGCAGCTTAATAAAATTACTTCCCAAGAACTGCATATAGTAAACACAACTGCAAACAGTGGTTGGATCGTAGAGAACGGTTCTCTTTCAGGCATGACTGCAGATGATTTAGAAGAACACGGAGCAGAGACTGGGTTAGTATTAGAGTTTAACCGTGGTTCATCGCCCCCTGCGAAGATACCACCCAATCAAATACCTACGGGCTTAGATCGATTGGGTCAAAAAGCTGCGGCAAATATTAAACAAATAAGTGGTATTACTGATGCCATGTTAGGTCAAGACAGCGCGGAAGTATCTGGCGTAGCCATACAAGCTAAACAAAACAGGGGGTCTATGCTTTTACAGGTACCCCTTACTAATTTAGCTAAGTCTAGACAGTATTTAGCAGAATCTATACTTGATTTAATACAGGGGTATTATACAGAAGAGCGTGTTATACAAATAACTGACGAATCTGACCCGTATAAACCAAGAACACAACTAAGAGTAAATCAAATGACTCCAGAAGGGCAAGTTATTAATGATTTACAACTAGGAGAGTACGACGTAATAGTATCAAATGCACCTGCTAGAGATAACTTTGATGAGATGCAGTTTGCTGAGGCCATATCTTTACGTCAAGTTGGAGTGCCAATACCGGACGATATGATAGTAGAGTATTCACACTTGTCACGTAAAGCAGATGTTGCTGATAGGATAAGAAAAATGCAGGGTACTGCTCCTCCAACACCTGAACAAATACAACTACAACAGTTCCAAATGGAATCACAAATCAGAAGCACGCAGCTTGAGATTGCTAAGCTAGAGGCAGAGGTTGCTAACTTGCAAACACAAGCAGCTGTGAATGTTGCTAAAGTAGATCAAATAGAAAACGAACCACAGTTGAAGATTGCAGAGTTACAGAGTAAACTGCAAACTAAACGAGAAGAACTCGATTTACGTGAAAGATTGTCATCATTGACAAACGATATGCGTAAGGAACAGAGTGACACAGCAGCGGCGTCCAAGATGGCCGTCGAAGCTCTTAAAAACTTAGACACTACAGGAGGTACTCAATAATGGCTAAGAATCCAGAAACTGAAACTAATGATGATGTCGTGCTAAGCACGATGCCCGGATCAGATCCAAAGACCGAAGAAGAAGTAAAACCATTCGAGGTGGATTTAAATTTCGACGACCCCGTTCAAGATGAGGAAGACGAAGAAGAAGCCGAAGAAACTCAAGAGGAGGAGACCAATGAAGTCGAGGTTGAAGAAGAATCATCTGAAGAGCCTGAAGAGGAAACAGAGGAGGAAGAATCTGAACCTGAAACTGAAGTCGCAGAAGACACAGGAGAAGAAACAGTATTGGCAGAAGATGAGGGAGATACACAACAACCTGAGACAACAGATGAGGGAGGACTTGCTCAAAAAGAACCGATGATTCCTAAGTCTAGGTTTGATGAAGTTTTAGCTAAACAAAAAGCGCTTCAAAAGAAACTAGATGAAGCATTGGCCCCTAAAGTCGAAGATGTCACAGAGGCACCGGAGTTTGATTTTGATGCTAAAGAAGTAGAGTACCAAACTTTAGTTATGGAAGGTGAAACAGAAAAAGCTACCCAACTTAGAAAAGAAATAAGAGATGCTGAAAAACAACAAATGATGTTTGAGGTACAAGCCAAGATGGGTCAGACTGTTACTCAAAATCAAGAGATGGTAGACCTGCAGACCAAGGCTGTACAGCTAGAAACTCTGTACCCCATGTTAAATCAAGCAGATCCAAGTTTTAACCAAGACAAAACTAACGAGGTGTTAGAACTAAGGGATGCTTATATGACACAAGGTTACTTAGGTGCAGACGCTTTACAAAAAGCTGTGGACTTGCTTATGGATAAACCAGTCGTACAAGAAACTTCAAAGGTTGATCCTGTACAAAAAGAAATTGTCCAAAAGAAAAAAATTGCAAATACCAACAAAAAGATAGAGGCAGCGGAAAAACAACCGCCAGCTATGAAAGGTAAAAATAAATCTGATAAAAAAGTTGATATTAATACCTTATCTACCGAAGAATTTGCCGCATTGCCCGAGGAAACTTTAAGAAGAATGCGTGGTGATTTCGGATAAAGTGTGGTATAAAACAAATAAGTTCGCACGTAAGAGCGATATCTTACTAGGATCGATCCTATAAAAAATCGTTACTCGCCGGCACAAGGCGTAAAATTGGCCGGGTTCGCAACCCGTATCAAAACGATAACGTAACCCCAACGACAAAGGGTATACGGACAAATAGTCGCTCCAATAAGTCGACTGGTTAATTTTAATTAATGGAGACATTATCATGGCAAATACAAACTTTGCTTCGTTGACCAGTGAACAATTAACGATCTGGTCTCGTGACTTCTGGCGTGTTGCAAGAAATATGTCCTTTATTAACCAATTCGCGGGTAGCGGATCCAATGCTATGGTTCAGAGAATATCTGAACTTACTCAATCAGAAAAAGGAGCTAGAGCTGTATTAACACTCTTAGCCGATATGACTGGTGACGGTATTGTTGGAGACAACACCTTAGAGGGTAATGAAGAGGCACTAAGAGCTTTCGACATCGTCGTAACAATTGATCAATTAAGATTTGCAAACAGACTTTCGGGTCGTCTTGCTGATCAAAAATCAGTTGTAAACTTCAGGGAACATTCTAGAGATGCACTTGCTTACGCAATGGCTGACAGAATGGACCAATTAGCGTTCCTTACTTTAAGTGGTATTGGATATAACCTTAAGAACAATGGTGGTCTAAGATCATCATTAACTACAGGTCAAAATCTAAATGACTTAGAGTTTTCAAGTAATGTAACTGCTCCAACTTCTAATAGACATAGAAGATTTGATGCTACAAACGGTATCGTGGCCGGTGATGTTACTGCAACTGTTGCAGCTGACAAACTAAGCTATAGCGCTATCGTTGATCTAAAAGCTTATGCTAAAGATCAGTACATCAGAGGGCTAAGGGGTGCGGGTAATGACGAGATGTTCCATCTCTTCGTAACTCCACAAGTAATGGCTGACCTTAAACTTGATTCAGATTTTCTTGCTAACGTAAGACAAGCTGGAATCAGAGGACCTCAGTCAAGCTTGTTCTCAGGCTCTTCAAGTCTAATGGTTGACGGTGTTATGATTCACGAGTTTAGACACGTGTTTAACACTACGGGCGCTACAACTGGCACATCATCAAATGCTGGTGCTGCTGGGTACAAATGGGGTGCTGACGCTGATGTTAACGGTTCTGCATGTTTATTCTGCGGTGCTCAAGCATTAGCTATGGCCGACATTGGTATTCCTGAAATAGTAGAAGACACCTTCGACTATGGCAACCAAAACGGTATATCAATTGGTAAGATATTTGGTCTACAGAAACCTAAGTATCATTCAGATGTCACAGGACAGTCTGAAGACTTCGGTGTTATTAGATTAGATGTAGCATACTAATTGTGTTATTCTTTATGGGTGGCTAATTAGTAGTCACCCATATTTAGGAGAAAATTATGTGGATAGTATCAAACGAAGATAAGTCAATAGCCTCTACCTGGGGCGCAGTAATACATTTAAAAGCAAACGAACCTAGACAAGTTGGTGATGACTTAGGTTTACTATGCTTACAAGAGGGATGTACAGAAGTTAAAGGCGGAGTTCCTGATGTAAACGTAGAAGAAGTTCCAGAGCCCGTTGTTGAAGAAGAAGTTTCAATAGAAGAAACGGCCGTAGTAGAAGAGCCTAAGCCAAATCTTAAAGGCATGAGTAAAATCGAGCTTGAGGAATACGGCCGTACTATTGGCATTGAGTTAGATAGACGTAAGAAAAAAGCAGACCTTATTGCAGAAATAGAAGACTGCCTACACTAATATCAAGGTAAACCGTGGGCACGCTAACAGAGACTAACTTATTAGCTAGAATAAGAGACACCCTACAAGATACCACTAGTGTTCGTTGGTCAGATGCTGAATTGCGTCGCTACATTAATGACGCTCAACGAGAAATCGTTAACTTCAGACCCGAAGCCTCTGCTAAAACAGCAAACGTAGCTTTAGTGGTAGGGACTAAACAAACCCTACCCACCGAGGGGTTGCGATTAATTAAAATAACTAGAAATATGTCTAGTGCAGCAGCTGATGCAACTGGCAAAAGGGCAGTTAGGTTAGTTAACGCTGATATTTTAAACACGCAAGACCCTGATTGGCATGATCCCACCGTAACGGGGTCTTCTGCACATGGGACCACTGTTAAAAACTACATATTTGACGAAGACGACCCACGAAATTTCTACGTTTATCCAGGAGCGTCTAGCACAAGTACTTTTTTAGAGATTGTTTATTCGAAGTCTCCTACAGATTTAACTACAGGCAGTAGCACTATTGATATAGATGATACTTATGCTAACGCGATTATAGACTTCGTGTTGTATAGGGCCTACCTGAAAGATGCAGAGTACGCAGGAAATGCACAACGAGCAGGTACACATTACCAGCTTTTCCAAGCAAGCATAGGCCAAGGCGCCCAAGCTCAACTATTATTAGACCCTAACAACGACTCAGTCTCTAACATAGGAGCTGTGTCACCCATGATGCGAGGAGCATAGAATGGCAACTTATACTTCTTTAGTAAAAGAAATCTTACCCTACGTGCCTTTGTGCCCTGATTCTTTGGTTGAACAGAACATTAGATCTGCGACCATAGAATTCTGCGAGAGATCAAAGGCTTACATACTAGATATGGACCCATTCAACACTACTGCGGGTGTTTATGAATATGATTTTGATATTCCAGTAGCTACAGAAGTACACCAAGTTTTATATATGACTCACGATGGCAATGATATGGACCCTATTAGTCCGCGTAGCCTAGAGTTAAACTATCCAGACTGGAGAAATAGAACAGGCAGCCCGCATGTTTACTTACAAAAGTCTTCTAGTTTGTTTTGGATAGTGCCCGTGCCAAGCGGGTCTAAAGAAGTTATTGCTAGTGTGGCTTTAAAACCAACTAGAACCAGCAATAACATTGACAGCACAGTTTCTAACCAATACAGAGATGCAATTATTTATGGTGCTCTATATAGGCTACTTCGTATGCCGAATAGAGAGTGGACAGATATAGGTGCGGCTAGAGAATATTTAGTACAGTTTAATGGTGAAATAATACAAGCAGAACTTCGTGCAAGAGGCGGGGACCTGGGTGTAAAACGTACCGTAAAATACAAAGGAGTAGGTAAGCCAAGGAGGCGCTATGGAAGATACGGAAGGGAAATCGACTACTAATGACTTTATTGAACCAGTACTTACTGACATACGTTCCACGTGGAACATTGTCAAACCTGGCATAGAAAGTATATTAGCAGACAACCCAAGTCTAACCTTTATTCCCGAAGATGTTTATAGTGATTGCGTAGATGAAAGAGCGTTTTTATTTACCTCACCAATCGGGTTTTTAGTACTTACTATAGATATAGATAGGTACACAAAAGACAAGACATTGTATATGTGGATAGCGTATACTTATGAAAAAGGCGGGCATGAGTGGTTAGCTCACCAAGATTGGATTGAAGACCTAGCTAGGAAATCCGATTGTAAGTATATAGAAGCACAATCTCATGTACCTGAATTGGAACCGTATGCAATAGCAAAAGGCTGGCATACTGATACAAGGATATATAGGAGAACAGTTAAAAGTGAGTAAGCCTAAAAAGTCAGATTACAAAGCTAGCGACGCTGAAAAGGTAAATGCTGCTGTAGCCATGCAAGACAAAGCGTTTTTTAGAGAAAACTATTTACCTAAATTAAAAACGTTGGTAGATAGGTCTTTTGATGAAGAAGATACTTTAATCTCTCAAGGTGAGGGCAGAGCCCAAGCCGACACTATGCAAGCCCTTACTGAGAATCCAAATAGAAGAGCAGTAAGTGCAGTAGATACCCAAGCTGATTTAGCTTCTGCTGCTAGTGCGCAACAACTCCAAGGTACAACTCAAGGGCTATTAGGTTCTAGAAGTGATCAGGTTGGAGGAATAAAAAGTGCAAACAAAATGGCAGCGCAAACAGCTGCAGGTTTATCTACAGCTTCTAAGATATCTACCACTGATACTTTAAATAGAGCGAAAGCTAAACAAATACGTACCGCCGGTAACATAAAAGCTTTCGGTACTTTAGGACAACAAGTTGGTAGAAATGTTAGTCAATATAGAGCTGCACAAGCATATAATAAAACCCAAGACGGCACACCTGGTAAGGATAACCCAATTCAAGTGAGTGATAACCCATTCGATATAATATTTGGGCAAAGTATTGGAAAAACTCCGGGATAAACAATGAAATCTATATTAGGTGCTTATAACAACTTAAAAACTACTCAAGACTTTGCAGGCGCGTTGCCTAATGTAGAAAACCCAGATAAAGCGTTTGCTGACATAACTCGGCAAGATTATAACGATTATATTGGGAACTTTAGGGATTCTGAAAAAAAATTATTGAGTATGACTGACGATACTACGCTCATTGATAGGGCTAGGCAAACTGCACCACAGCAAGCAGAGATAGCTGCGGGCGTACAAAAACGTAATCTAGAACGGTATGGAGGTGCGGGGTTATCCCAAGCACAACTCCAACAACAACAACGAGCTGCGCAAAGGGGCGGGCAGTTATCTTTTGCAAACACTTTAAACAATGCTAGGGTTCAACAAAGGTCAACAAACCAAGCGTTATTACAAGAATTAATTGGTATAGGCCAAGGCGTTAATGCTAGGGCTTTAGAGGGGTTAGGCACTGCGGCCCAGGGTGAAGTGCAAAGAAGAGGAGCATACAAAGGCGCTAAAGCTAACTATGCTTCGCAAATGACTAATATGGGAGCCTCCGTATTAGCCGCATTTTTAATTTAACATGCCAACCTTATCAGACATACTTACCGCCCAAAAAATAGGTTCTCAGATTAAATCACAAAATGATTCAACAGCTTCACAAGTTATTGAAACTGTAGCCCCGTACATTGATTATCTAGAGCTAGAAGATAACACAAAGTATGCACAAATGAGCGAGGATGATTTTAAACAATTACTCGCAGAAGAAGGTGGTAAAGACAGGTTAATCGGTATTTTAAATTCTAGTCCTATTGCAACTAGTTACAAAGATATAAATACTGGCCAAACAGAAAAAGGTAAGATTGTTGGTATAAATGAAACTGACAAAGGAATTGCTTTTGATATAGAAACTAAACAGGGTATTTTTCCAAAGACTATGGGGTTTACTAATAACCCAGAAGATATAGTTATGTTTACAGATACAGAAGGCCTTCGTACTATGGCTAATAGCATTTTACAAAAACATTCTCATAGACTTACTGCACAAGGTAAGCCACTGGGACAAAGAGCGCAAGCTATAGCTACTTTAGATGGGATAAGAAAAAACGAATCACTTTCAATATCTGAACAATTAGAAGCAGCTAGCAGTGTGCCAGAAGCAGTAGATGTTATTGAAGGCTTAGTAGAAAATGGCGAGTTAGACCCTGCGCAGGGTTTTGAAATGTTAATTCAAATGGGGTCAGAGTTTAATGATGGTTTAGATGCGTATAGAGAAAAACTTAGAGGTGATTTAGCAGAAAACAAAGAGACAAGAACAGCGTTAGAAAGAGAAAGCAAACCCGTGTTTGGTACTGGCATAGGTGGGAGTATGGGAGACGGATCTGCTGGAAGACTTGGTAACCCTCTAAAAACAACTGATGGTAATACAAAAGAAGAACGAGAAAGAATTACACAATTGGAAGCAGAAGCAGGCGATTTACGAGGCCGTTTAAAAGATTCAGAAATTGTTTTTCCTGTAAATGCTAGTCCAGAGGCTATGTTTAGTTTTGTAAAACAAAACGAAGCCTTAATGGTCGAAGTAGGCGGAGATCAAAACATTTTAGATAAAGCCCGTTCTGCTTTTAACAAATACAAAGTGTCTTCACCAGAAGATTTAGATAAGATCCCGGATTACGATAGTTCAATTGATGTTAGTAAAGCAGAGATAGCTGCTGCTATAGCCGTAACAGCAGGTGGCGATTTTAGTACTGAGTTCCAAGACGCTTACAGATTATTAGCTACTGGGGATGCTGCTACAAGTCCTATGCAAGTACAGTCGTTTGATAGAGAGTCTCAAAACATGAACGCAAGGTTAGATCAGTACATAACTGAATCTAACGCTAGAATTAGACAACTAGACGATGATAGGGCCCAAGACCTAGTTTCAGAATTAAATTCAGAGCTAAAAGAATTTGTAGGCAATATAACCGATAGCGATACTGGTCAGTTCCAACCTGAAAACCTTAAAGGTAAAGCTAGCGTTAACTTTAGGAATATACTTAATGCTTACGACCGAGCAAACACGTTAGGGTTATTTAAAGGGGCAGACGGATTAGCTATGGATGGTTACTTTAGAAATGCTTTAGGTACAACTATGTTTAATTTATTAAGGGGCGAGGGAGTTAACCCCGGTGTAGAAATATTTGGTTTTGTAATACCAGGCACTGGAACTAGCCCTTCAGATATGCCTCTTGGCGATCCAACAGCTAGGTTGCGTGCTAAATACAAAGAAAATAGGCAAGGCGAAGAAGTGCTCGATGCAATCATAGCAGTTGATAGTCGAGGGATACAAATAGGTAAAGAACTATCTGGTAAGAAGTATAGCGATATATTTAATGACGCAGTAACAGCTCAGTATGTAAGCAGATACATACAACGGGCTGATGGGAATTAACGTGTGGCTATTACTACAGACTCAATCACGAGGATAAAAGAAGGCGACTTAGCAAGAAGAACCAGCAACCGCGCGGACTTTAAAAACCCACAACAAGGCAGTCTTGCCCGACCAAGCGTAGAAAGAGTAGAGCCAATAGACACTTTGGGTGAAGCTTTCGGTGCAGGTATAGATTCTGGTATTAGAAATATACAGGCGCAAAATCAAAACTTTTTAGCCGCTATAGATACACTTAGAGGAAAAGATGTATCTGCACGTAATAGGTTGCGCGAAGCAGATTTTCTTGAAGGCCAAGCAGGAGCACCATTGCGTGGGCTTGAGTCAGATTTTGCTAGTGCCTTAGAAGAAGGCAACGTGCATGATTTTTTTCTAAATACTGTTTCAGCCACGGGGCAATTCATACCTTCTTTAGCTGCTAGTTTGGCTGAAGCTGCTGTTGTAGGCGGTGTTGTAGCCGGTGGTACTATATTGTCTGGCGGTACTGCAACTCCTGCACTACTAGGGGCTGCGGCTGTTGGTACAACCGCTCGAAGGAAAGCTGTAGAAGGTGGAGTAAAAGCCTTAAACAACCAAAGATTTCTTGTAGGTGGGGGAAGAAAACCCGGCATAGACAAAGGGGACGTAGAAGACTTACTTAGTCGAGCTTACAAAAATCAAATTAGAGTCAATGCTGGTAAACAACCTTTACATAAATTTTCAAAAGAAGAGTTACGTAACTTAGACGATATCTACGGGGTTATGCGTTCTAACTTGAGGGGCAAAAGGTTTACTCAAGGTGCACTTTTAGGTGCGTTTACTCAAGAACAACGTATGGGTACTGGTATAGCATTTAGTGATTATGTTGACCAAGGAATGAATAGTAAACAAGATGCTATTAACTCTATACTTCAGGGTTCGGCTTTTGGTGCTATTGGAGTTGGTGCTGAAGCTTTAACTGCTGTAACTACTTTTAGGGCTTTTAAAAGACCAGGCAGGGTTAAAAAAGCTGGGGCGACAGACCCATTTAAGTTTGATCCTATACCTCCAGGTAGCATGTTTAAAGACTTTGCTTCAATAAGTGCGGTTACATCTGCTTCTGAAGGCCTTGCTGAACTGCTACAAGAAGAGCTGTCCGTGCAACAGAAGTTCAGGATAGACGACACTTACACGAAAGCCCAAGCAAAAGTAGATAGGGTAAACGCCTTGTTTGCAGGTGTTATGGGGGGTTTAGGTGTTGGTGGTGGTCTAGGTGCAGGTACTGCTGTTATAAACAAAGCTAGAAACCTTTCGCAAAGGGGTGCCGCTGAACGTGAGATGATGCGTATTTTTTCAGATAGAGAGTTCCAAGCATCTATAGGCGCAGTTATGGGCGAACGCGCTGGGGCCTTAGAAACGCAGTTTGATTTCATTAAAAACGAAAACTCTGGGGCAAGAAGTGTATTTGTTCCTATAGAAGCGAAAGGGGAGTTTGCAAAGATACAAGACAAAGTAGAAGCTATGTTCGGTGACAATGAGTTGTTTAGCGTTTCTACACCAACGGGGGTTTTCTTTACAACCGATCAACGTGCTGCTGGCAGACTAGCAAATATTATGGACAGTGGTTATAAGTATGACACTGGTATTTTAGAAGGATTCTTAGCAAAAGAACTTGGTTTTAGCAGGGGCAGAGACCCGAAAGATGACATAGTAGTTGGGCTTTTTGATAATGAAAAAGGTGAGTTTGTTAAGTACCAATCTGCTAGAGAAGATGTAAAAGGGGATGCAGAAGCTGCGCAAGCAGCCATGAACAAAATAAGAGCGGCCATGGATCCAAAGAGGTACACGGTAGAAATTCAAAGTTTGGCGCAGCACAGAAAGTTTAGACAAGAAGGATTGCCAAAAGATGCTGATGTATTAAAAGCTACTAAACAGGCTTTTGAAACAAGTGACATGTCTGAGATGGGAACCAGTGACGATGATGCTGGAGTAGAGGGGGACAGAGGGACCCAAAACCTAGACGTAACATCAGCTAACATTGACATAAGAAAGAACAAAGTGCCTCCAACCCAGAGAGCGCAGTTTGATGCTTATCTTAAAGACGTTTACAAACTACCAATTAACTTTAGTGATCTTGTTTTCTTTATAGACCAGACACGAAAGCTTTTATTAAGTGGGCGACAAGCTACGCAAACTACTACCGAAGGGCAATCAAATGTTGCGTCAGTTGAACAATTACAAGGCGAATTAGATCGTGCAAAACAAAGACTTGAAGAACTATCTTCTGAAGAAACTTTTGAAGCCTATGAGCAAATAGAAAATGAAACAGAAAGAAGAGCTAAAGTAGAAGAAGATGCGGCGTTTGAAAAAGAATTAAAAGTAAGAATAAAAGCTTTAGAAGGCACAATAAATTACTTAACTAAAGGGGAAGGAAAAAATCTTGTTTTTACAGAGCAACAGGTACAAGAACTGCTACAGGCTGAACTAGAAACAGCTCGACTAGCGGAACAGTACAGCCCCGAAGCTTTAAGGTCATTAGGCACAACAGAAAAACAGACGGTATCAAATGAGGTACGTGCTGCACGTGATAGAGTGATTGCTGCAAGAAAAGCAGGCGTAAAACCAGCAGCTACAAAAACATTAGATGCAGTAGGCAAACCGGGATCAAATACAAGAGCTAGGTATTCGCAAATTTACGGCGAGTTAATAAACGCAGAAAAAAACGCTGGCCCACTTAACGCAGACGATAGGGCTTTCTTACAAAGGATGAACTCAGGGGGCCTTGAACGTATAGCTTTTGAGTTAGATGGGGTGTTACAAGAGATAGTCGAAGAAGGAGCACAACTACAGCAATCGGATTCTATCGAAAGCAGTATAGCTAGAGATGAGTTTGGTAGCAGAGAAGTTACTAACATACCTTTGGTAGGGGTTAGTGAGGTTTTAAATAGAACCAATCTTGAGTTTGAAAGACCAAATCCAAAAGACTTTAAAAAAGGCAGAAAAGATAAAGCTTATATAAAACAGCTTGCTGATTTTAGAGCCGCACAAAGAGAAGCTAAAGCGCCTATAAAAGAACAAGACCCAGTTGTTATGGCTAAAAAAGGCTCAGGTACTGTACAAAATCCATTTGTAGATCCAAAGACAGACAAAGGGTTTGAAATATCAAAAGGTGATCCTAAAGCAGATGGGCGTTCTATTGCTGGATTAAATACATTTATACATCCTACTCTAAGGGCTGAATTTGAAAGC
>Ga0181397_1000515_pt1 | contig 14471 bp, 21 predicted proteins | sample 20SPOviralmetaG_FD_130126 | JGI IMG/M metagenome (GOLD analysis project Ga0181397, IMG submission 130126) | Marine viral communities from the oligotrophic San Pedro Time Series (SPOT) site, San Pedro Channel, CA, USA - 20 SPOT_SRF_2011-02-23 | ecosystem: Environmental > Aquatic > Marine > Strait...
AAGTTTGCAGCGATGCAACTTGGAAGAAGAAGACGAGACGATTACACGGATGGTACAATAAGAATTCCAATCGAGTCAGCGCCTCAGTAATTAGGAGAAAAATTATGGCAATAACATCAGCAGTATGTAACAGTTTTAAAACAGAAGTTTTACAAGCAATACATAACTTTACAGCATCGTCTGGAAATACATTTAAAATAGCTTTATACACAAGTAGTGCTACTTTAAATAAATCAACAACAGCTTATTCATCATCAAACGAAATTTCAAACACATCCGGCTCTGCTTATTCTGCAGGTGGTGCAGCTCTTACAAGTGTAACTCCAGCTTTATCGACTGACACTGCATGTTGTGATTTTGCAGACGTTAGTTTTACTTCTGCTTCATTTACAGCTAATGGTTGTTTAATATATAACGATACAAATAGTGATAAAGCAGTTTGTGCAATTGCATTTGGTGGAGACAAAACTGTATCAAGTGGAACTTTCACAATTCAATTTCCAGCAGCAGACGCATCTAACGCAATTCTTCGGATAGCATAAGGAGGGACTCCTTATGGCATCTATCTGGGGTGGTGATAGTCCTTCAGTAGCCTGGAATGAAAATTCCTGGGCATCTAATACTCTTACAATAACACCAACAGGACAATCCGCTACATCTAGTGTAGGTGAAGTAAGTGCATTTCCTGAACAAGGTTGGGGCAGGCAACAATACGGTAATTCTGGTTGGGGAGTAGAATATTCTGTTTTACCAACTGGTGTGAGTGCAACAACAAGTGTAGGTGCTGTTGAAGCTTCTCAAATTATTACTGCAGAATTAACAGGAGTAAGTGCTGCATCTTCAGTAGGATCATTAACTCTTGATCTAACTACTGTTGTAACACCTACAGGAGTGCAAGCTCAAACAGAACTTGGAAGTTTTGATAATGCTGGTACGTTAGTTGGTTGGGGTAGAAATGGTTGGGGTGAAGAACCTTATGGAGATTCATTTAATAAATTAGAACAATTAGCAGGAGTTAGCGCTACATCTAGTGTTGGTTCTTTAACTTTAAATTTACAATCTGTAATATCTCCAACTGGAGTAAGCGCTACATCTTCAGTAGGTTCTTTAAGTTTGGTTATAGATTGTACTGTTGTTCCAACAGGTGTTAGTGCAACATCTAGTGTAGGAAGTATATCTCCAGCAGATGTTATGGGACTTACTGGAGTAAATGCAACATCTAGTGTAGGAAGTATATCTCCAGCAGATGTTGTGGGTTTAACGGGAATAGGAGCAACTTCTGCTATAGGTGAAGTGGCTATTACATCTTCTCCTATTGTAGTTCCAACTGGAGTAACAGCTACATCTTCAGTGGGTTCTATAACTGTTCCAGCTATGCAAATAGGTTTAACAGGGTTAAGTACAACATCTTCAACAGGATCAATTACACCTGCAGATGTCATGGGTTTAACAGGAGTTCAAGCAACGTCTAGTGTTAATGCTGCAGGATTAATTCTTAAATATTATGGAAGACTTACTCCTAAAACTAGCTCAGGATATACACCTAGATCACCTAAAACTAGCTCAGGATATACACCTAAAACACCTAAAACTAGCTCAGGATATACACCTAGAAACCCAACATAATTATGTTTGACTAAACGATGATTAAACAATATAAATAACAAAAATAAGGAATATAAATAATGGCATCAAGTTATTCTTCAGATCTTAAACTAGAGCTAATGGCAACCGGTGAAAACGCTGGTACATGGGGCACAAAAACAAATAACAATTTAAACCTTGTTCAACAATCTGTTGCAGGTTATCAAGCAATAGATGTAGCAAGTGCTAATGTTACTCTTGCAATGTCTGATGCTACTATTTCAAATGCAAGAAATGCAACTTTAAAATTTACAGGAACATTAGCCGCTAATAGAACAGTAACTTTACCAGATAGTATTGAAAAAGTTTTTAATGTGGTTGATGGAACTAATCACGCAGGATACACGTTAACTTTTAAAACAGCTTCTGGCACAGGTGTATTATTATGTGAAGGTAATTGTTACGTAGTTTATTCTGATGGAACAAATATAGTAAGTGCAAACGAGTACAGAAAATGGAGAACAGTAAGTGCAGCAGAAACAGTGCAAGCTGGAGCAAAATTATTTGTAGATACAAACGGCGGAGCTGTAACAATAACTTTACCTGCATCACCTGCAGAGGGTGATGAAGTACATTTTGTAGATTCAAGATATACGTTTGATTCTAACGCATTGACTGTTGGAAGAAATAGTTCTAAAATAGCAAACGCAACAGCAGACTTAGTAGTTAATACTGAAGGAGCTGGTTTTGGATTAGTTTACTCTGGTTCAAATGTAGGATGGACATACACGGATAAATAATATGGCAAATTACGAAGCAACTAAATATAATTTTAATGGATCAGACCTTACAGGCATTGAGGGTATTCCTACAGCAACTATTGTGCCATGGTCAGATTCATCTGTGCCAACAGGATTTTTAGAATGTGCTGGCGCGGCAGTTTCAAGATCAACTTACTCTGCATTATTTGCAATTATTGGTACAACTTATGGTGCAGGTAATGGTTCAACTACTTTTACTCTTCCAAACCTAGCAGATAACGTAGCGATTGGAAAATCTAATAACAAAGCTTTAGCATCTACTGGTGGAGCAAACACTGTTTCTTCAACTGGAAACGTAGGTGGATCTACAGCAAATGCATCTTTATCAGTAGCTCAACTTGCTAGTCACAATCACAACATGAACGTTGGGGGTAGAGCTATGGGTCAAAACCAACTTGACCAAGACTTACCTGGTCAAGCTCCTGAAAACAAGGAAACAAATTCTACGGGATCTGGGTCGGGACACCAACACAATATGAGTGCAAACTTTAGTGGAGATTCGACTTCAGTACTTCAACCATATTTAACAGTAATTTATATTATTAAAACTTAGGAGAAAAAATGGCATCTAGAGGAACTTGGACAGTAATATTTGACGATAAAATAATTATAAATCAATCAGAACTTGATCCTACGGATGGTCAACCTGTTGGTCATAGAATTGATGACGATGCTTTTTGGAGCAATCCTTCTTATTCAAATTTTTGGGCAGTTCAATATCAAACTTCAAACGTTGAAGATGAAGTAGAATTTAAAGACGGAACTCCTAATGATACTTGGGCCAGCACTGGTTTAGATTTTCAACCATTTATTGATAAATGGAACGCAGCTCATTTAGCATATCGACAACGAGTATGGGATAATGATAACGTTGACGGAGAAACTGAAGCTGAAAAAATTGCTAGATTAGGTGCAAGACCTACTTCATAAAAATTTGTACAGAAATTCTAGGTATGATTGGACTCAAGACAGGGTTTACTTTATGCTCAATTGGAGCCTTAGCGATAACTAAAGAGTTACCCACATAAGGTAAAAAACTAAAACCATTTTCATTAGAAAACATAAACTCACCACCCCAATTTTTATTCCATCTTCTATTTATGTAGTAAGTTGCTCCATATTTCCAATCACCATCATTGTGCCAGTTTATACCCGCACCTTTTTTCATGTAATGAATAGTTGTAGACATATATTTTACATCTTGTAATTTAAAATATACATTGTGTGAAACTAATGTTTTTAATTTGTCAAAAGGTTCATAATTACTTACTTGAACTCTATCTGGAGGATTTATATTAGTTATTAAACTTTCGTTCCAAATTCCTTTAGTAGTTTGTAAATTAATTTTTTTTCGTTCTTTAATAATAGCATTATGAATACCTCTATATGTGTTATAATCTAAAAAATTATGTATACACCAAATTTTTCCTGGAATAGAATAGACCAATTTCATATTATATATTAACAACTATATTTAAAGAAAACCTATTAAAATCTTTTGTAGGAGGTACTGCTTTGTGTTGTATTTTACTTGGAAAAAACAAAGCTTCAGATTCAATAGAATTATAAAAAGTATTTTTATTATTTACACTAAACTCTGTTCCACCATCGTTAGTGTGTAAATTATAAACAATTGAAAAAAACTTATCTAAACTTTCATCAGAATGTAATTCCATTTTACTGCCTGGATGATACCAATTCCAATGTATTCTGTTTATTGATTTAAATTTAAAAAAAATATTTTTTTCTACTATGTCAGATATAAAATATGCAAAACAATTTAAACCACTATTATCTATATATTTAAATGAATTGTTATAAGTTTTTAAAGTAAAACCAGCATCTGGTTTACTAACGTTTATTTGGTTACTATTGTTATCGTACCCAAAACCCCAACCATTAATTTCTGATAACAAACTAATTATTCTTTTATTTGTTTTTGTTGGAGTATTAGTGTTAATTTTTTTAATCACGGTCGCAATAACATCCAAGATGTTAGAATATATTTTTCACCCGATAAGGGTGAATTACCTCTGTGTAAATATGGAAAGCCTGCAGGCCAAATAACTATTCTACCAGTCTTTGGTTTTACTCTTTTTGAAAAATGTAAAAATTCTGTTTCTCCTCCTTCTTCTACATCATTTAAATATATTGAAAAAACAAACGCTCTTTTTTCATTGTCATATCCTTTAGCATGCTCTACATGCCAAACATGATATCCTTCTGTGGGTAATGTTTTTTGTATTTTTAAATCTGCATAATGAAAAGGTTCACCGCCATAAGCATCAATTGCACCTACATTTTTTGCATAATGACTCCACGCTAAATCAAAGTTTACTATCATAGGTTTCAACTCTTCCCACCAAATATTTATGTTACTTGGTCCTGCAAAAAATTGTTGATCTTGTTTGTTTAAGATCGATGCTTTTTCAGAACTAATTCTACTGAGGGTTTTATTAAATTTATTTTGGTCTTCATATAGTTTTATGGCTTTGTTACATTCTTCTTTAGTAATATAATTATCATACACACCAATAAAATTATTTATGTTTACAGTTTTTTCATTCATTTAATTATATCTATAATTTTTATATTACCTGCAATTGTCGTGTTATTAGAATTAGGTTTTACCCAATGTTCTAAGTAAGAGGGAAAAATTATTAGATCTCCTTGTTTTAGTTTTGGTTTATAATGTTTATTAAATATTTTACTATCACGCATCTCTAATAAACTTTTAACTGGATTATTAAAAATTGTATAAGATTTATTTATTTTATAATATATTATAAAAGAAAAATCACTGGGGTGAATGTGACTTTCTTGATAGTCATTTTTACTATATTTATTTAACCATATATCACACACATTAAAAACAAAAGTCTTACAATATGGTTTTAATAAATAACCTAATATTAATCTAAGTTCTATATTTAAATAATTTATTGAGTTTTTATTAAATAATGTGTTACCATTAAGAGTAGTTTTTATATCTGATCCAAAAGTTTTTTTAAAATTTTTTCCTGTAACATTTAACTTTGAAACATCTATATTTTTAGTAGCTATTAAATTTGGAAACAGGTTATCTACTTTAACGTCTATTGAAGCCATGCTACTATACTGTACCTAGTCCCTTCTGTTATTTTTTCAATTCCATGTGGGTACATAAAATTACTTGGAAAAAATATAATACTGCCTTTATTTAATTTACATCTTTTTACTTCTTTATTTTTTTGATCTGCAAAAACTAAATCTCCACCTTTATAGTTATTATTTAAATTTATTATAACACTAAGGGATCTTGGAATATCTGTGTAAACATCTACGTGATATCTATTATATCCACCTACTTCATACTTTAATAAATCTATTTCGCTAATTTTATTTAATAAAATCTTTGGAAATTTAATTTTATAAAAATTATAAGTCTGTTCTATTTTTTTATTTATCTTATCAAAGATAACTTTATCTTCTTTGCAATCTAAATGTTTTCCCAAAACATTTCTAGAAGTATGATCAGATGGATCTACTACTCCTAAAGATTTTAAATTAATATTATTATAATAGTCCATTATTTCTTTACAAAATATGTCTCCAACAATATTGTCTATTTGTACTATAGCTTCTAAATAATTCATTTCATTTTTTCAATTTTTTTATTATAACCAAAATGAGACATTGGGTTATTGTGCAAATTAAAAACTAAACAGTATCTATTGCTTTCTCCACTATGTTTTTCAAACCCATGCTGTATATAAGGCGGTAATATATAGTAGTCTCCTGGTTCAGGTGTTATTTTTATATTTAGTTCAGGTATATTTAAATCACACCCTTTTGTTAAATATAGAATTCCATGAATATGGTGATGATAATGATAATCTAAACTATCATTATTTTTTATTTCATTTCCCCAAGCCTCTTTAAGAATATATTTTTCAAAAAAATGTTCAAAAATATTTGGATGTGATATTTGGTGTTTGTTAATTACGTAAGATATAAAATCTTTATACGATGGTTTATCTATAAAATACCCCCAATCTGTCATTCCTCCTTTTACATTTGTGTATCCCTCCATTTTTTCACTTAAATTATTTTTAATTTCTAAAATAAAATTATGTATTTTTTCTGGGTATGGATAATTACCAAACATGACATGAACAGTTCTTGGATAAGTAATTACTAGACTATTTTTATTTTCATTTAATTTATTATTTTTATCTATTAAATTTATCATTTGTATAAAACCATATTTATAACCTGTCTGTAAGTTGAATTTATTGGACAACAAGCTGTGTGTTTTATTTTATTATTAAATATAATAGCTCTTCCTTGTCGCGGTGTAATTTTTTTAGTTACATTTAATTTATCATCAAAAAATAAAGTATCTCCATCACTATTGTTTATATAATATATGATACTAATACCATCTACATTAGGGTCCGATATATCGATGTGAATTGGTCCATAATTTTTTTTATTACTTTTAGGATAAGGGAACGTTGTGTTTATTTTTATTCTATGAATAAAATTATTAGATAGTTTATGTTTAAATAATAAAGTGTAGATATAAGAAAATAAAACATTATTATATATCTCATCATCTTTAATAATTTCATGAACAATTTGCGGGTAATCTATTGTGTTAGAAGTCATAAATTTTTTATTTGTTATAGAAGTTTTGTTAAAAGAATAGAGTAAATTATTATTGTTTATATAATTTATTATTTCTAATTGTTCTTTTACATTTGCAAAATCATCTACAATTTTTATAAGCATTGTTACAACAGTTTAGCTTTTTCTTTTTGAGTTTCGTCCAGTGTTTTATGATTTTTTTTTATTTTTTCTAACGTAATTTTATTAGGCATCCACTCTTCTTTGTTTATAGTTTTGCCTCCCCTATCAGGTTTTGTTTGAAAAATAGAAATATAACTTCCATCATAAGGTTTTAATTTTTCTTTCCACCAATCAGGTTCTTTAATAGTGTAGTGAGCATTTTTACCATTTAGTAAAACTTGTGTGGCAGGATAACAAGTGATAGTTAAAAATATTCTGTTACTAAAAGTAAATATATCTTTAAGAACTTCTTCAACTTTATCTTCTTGAACGTGTTCCATTACATCAACACATAAAACTAAATCATATTGTCCAGTTGGTTTATTAGCAAACTTTGCAATTGCTGGATCATAAGGAGTAATATCAACACCCATTGGTGAGCCAGGAACTTTTTTATTATTAAATAAAATAGAGTGAAATTTTGCTTTACCACAACCATAATCTAAAATAGTTTTTACATTATTTTCTTTTATTAAATTAAAAACGTTGTGTTTATATTCTGCTAACGCCTCCCCAATCCAATTAGATTCATTTATTGAATGAAATTTAGTTGCTTCTGTTAATGATTCATACATTGTTTTTATCCTCCAAGGTTTTTAAATTAAATGCATAACATATTCTTTTTTCTTTTCTTTTTTCCGGTAATACATAATGTACTAAACTATATGGAAAAATTAAAAAATCAAAAATTGTTGGTTGAAAACTAAAAGTTTCATTATCCCTTGTAAAAATTATATTGTTGTTTTCGTTTGATAAATAAAACACTCCTGAAAAATTAGAGTGAAGAGTTGGATGAGAATGTGGATTATTGTAAGAGTTGTCTCCTAAAACATTTAACCAGCTCCAACTAATATGACTGTTAAATGTTTTTAACATCATTTGATTTATTGATTCATCCATTTCTTTTTTACCTTCAAAATCTTTATGAAATTGAAACCCCTTTCTATTAGAACGTAAATCACTTTCAGTATAGTTATCATCTACAAATGATAAAATTTTTTTATGTACAATTGGTTGTAAGGGTAATTTACCATGCACGACTGGCACAGCAAATAAATTGTAAGTATTTATCATAAGTAATTATTTTCTTTATATTCTTGATAGTGCTTATAACACAACTGACTAAAATTAGTCAAGTGCAGGGCATCTTTAAAACTATCTACCTTATAAGCATCGATACCATCATAGCCCATCTCTTTTGCTATTTTAAATCTATAGTGTCCACAATGTATCTCACCATCTTTAAATACTCCTGGAAATAATAATCCATCTTGTTCCATAAATTTACGAACAGTTTTTAAATGTTCTTGATCCCATTCCATTTTATTTTCTAAAGAATCAAAATTTATAGAAGATAGTTTTTCAGGAAACCATACAATTTTAGCTTTCATAATTTTCATATTATTTATAATTAAAAAAATTAGCCATTACATATCTTGTTGCTGTTACCTCATTAAATTGTAAAGAAGTGTGGTGTATTTTAGAGTCAAAAATTAACGCTCTGTTTTCTTTAAATCCTATATGTCTGTTTAAAACAAGTTCATCATTTTCTTTGTGGTAAAAACCAGTGCCACTATTTAAGATATTAATTCCTTTTAAATATACTAAACAATTTACATCTGAATGATCGGTGTGGGGAGATGCTTTTTTGTGTTTAGTACTTAAAAAATAATTATGTTCTGTAGAAACTAAATTTAACCCATATTCAGACAGTATTTTAAATACCTCTTGCACTGCAAAATGGTTTTTATTTAAAGGCACATTAAAATATATTTTTTGATAAATATTTTTGTCTTCTTCTCTAGATGTATTATACCGGCTTTGAAAGTTTAATCTTGAAATATCATAAAGTATTTGATTATAAACTTTTTCTTCAAAAAAGTTGTCTTTTACTATCAAAAAATCTTTTATATTAGTGACTTTCATTCTATATTTATTTAATATATAGTGTAAATCAGTTATTTCAAAGGTTTTTATATGTTACAAAAATTAGGATTTTTACCAGGATTCAATAAACAAGTTACATCTACCGGCGCTGAATCACAGTGGACAGGTGGAGAAAACGTACGTTTTAGATATGGCACACCTGAAAAAATAGGTGGCTGGAATCAGTTAGGTGAATCAAAACTTACAGGTGTTGCAAGAGGGTTGCATCATTTTGTTAATAAAGATTCTATTAAATTTGCAGCCATAGGAACTAATAGAATTTTATATGTATACTCTGGTGGTGTTTATTATGACATACACCCTTTAGTTAATCCATCAGGAACAGCAATTACAAGTGCGTTTAGCACATCCAATGGATCACCGACAGTTACTATAACAGCAAATGCAAATGGGTTTCAAGCAGGAGATATAGTTTTATTTGGTGATGCGTCTACATTTAGTGCTATCACTAATTCTAATTTTGGAGCTGCTGATTTTGCTGATAAAAAATTTATGGTTACATCTGTTGTAGATGCAAACAACTTTACAATTACAATGCCTAGTAATGAAACAGGTAGTGGAGCATCTACTTCTGGAGCTATTACTTATTTTAGATACTACACCGTAGGACCACCAGAACAACTTGGTGCTTTTGGTTGGGGTATACCTTTGTGGGGAGGAGAAATATTAGGAGTTACAACAACAACATTAAACGGATCACTAAGTGCTAATGCTTTTGGTACAGGTGGATCAGGAACAAGTATTACTTTAACAAGTACAACAGGGTTTCCAACTACCGGTACTAACTTTATTCAAGTAGACTCAGAAGAAATTTCGTACACAGGTGTATCGGGAAATAATTTAACAGGTATTACTAGAAATGTTAGGGGGACAGCTAATGCATCTCATTCTAGTGGTGCTACAGTAACCAACACTTCTCAATGGACAGGATGGGGTTCTGCTGCGGTAAACACAGATTCAGTAACAGATCCTGGTCTATGGTCATTAGACAACTTAGGATCAACTCTTATTGCATTAATACACAATGGTGAATGTTTTCAATGGGATGGTGATGCATCTAACGCAACAGCAACACGTGCAACTATTATAACTGGTGCACCAACAGCGTCACGTGATATGTTAGTGTCAACACCTGATCGTCACTTAGTATTTTTTGGAACAGAAACAACTATTGGTGATAAGACAACACAAGATGATATGTTTATAAGATTTTCTTCTCAAGAAAATATTAATGACTACACACCTACAGCAGAAAATACAGCTGGTACACAAAGACTGGCCGCCGGATCACGGATCATGGGGGCTGAACTTGGTAGAAATGCAATTTATGTTTGGTCTGATACTTCTTTGTTTACTATGAGATTTGTTGGAACTCCATTTACATTTGCTTTTGAACAAGTAGGTACTAACTGTGGATTGATAGGAATGAATGCAGCTGTTGAAGTTGATGGTGCTGCATACTGGATGTCTGATAATGGTTTTTTTAGATACACTGGTAAATTAGAATCTATGGATTGTTTAGTTGAGGATTTTGTTTATGATGATCTTAACACTACATCTAATCAATTAGTTTATGCCGGTATAAATAACTTGTTTGGTGAAGTTACATGGTTTTATCCATCCGCTACATCTAACAATGTTAATAGAGCGGTTATGTATAGTTATCTAGATTCAACAGTTAAAAGACCTATATGGTTTACTAATGCTAGTAGTTTATTTCCTAGAACAACATGGGAAGATTCTGCTGTGTTTGGTTTACCTCACGGAACTCAATACGATGCAGATACAGATACTTCTTTTGATGTGCAAGGAAACACGGATGGTGTTACATATTATTATGAACATGAAACAGGAGTTAATCAAGTAAGAGAAGGAGTAACTGCTGCCATACCAGCTAACATTACATCAGGTGATTATGATATTACGCAAAAAGTTATAAGAGGAGCAGCTACAAATATGGCTGACCTTAGAGGTGATGGTGAAAACATTATGAGAGTTAGTAGAATTATTCCTGACTTTATATCTCAATCAGGAGATGCAATTGTACAATTAGAACTGAGAGATTATCCAAACGATGCAGCAGCTAGTTCATCATTAGGACCTTTTACAGTAACAACTTCTACTAATAAAGTAGACACACGTGCAAGAGCAAGAGCCATAGCTCTTACAATATCTAACACAGCAATAGATACTAGTTGGAAATTAGGAACATTTAGGTTAGATATACATGCTGGAGGAAGACGATAGTGTCAATTACAAGATTACAACAAGCTAGACAGATGTATGCAATGGGTCAAAGAGTTGCTAAAACTTTAGATGGTTCTAGACCGGGTTATCGTGGTGAGGGTGAATATCAAGGTGGACGCGGTATTGGAGGATCAAAATCAAGTAAGAGTGATAAAGGAACCGGCGGTGATAAAGGTAATATTGGTGGTGGCGGTGGTGGACAAAATACTGAGTATAGATCTTATAGAGCACCTACAAAAAAAACTTACACTTCTAAAACTATAGATAGTAAACCTGTAACGGGTGATGATTATAGAAGATCTCAAAATGATTTTGTAAATACTTTAAATAGAAATAATCAAATAAGAGCTCAACAAACAGGAACAAAATTTACACCTTATCAAGGTGGAGCAAGGACAACGGATTATTATAATTCAAGTCCTTTATCGAGTTTAGTTAAATTAGCAACGGGTATAGCTATACCTGGAGCTGGATTTTTAATGAATTACGGTGGTAATTTAAAAGATGGAATTATAGGTTTAAATAATAAAATACAAAATTCTGATTTTGGAAGATCTACTAGTTTAATGGATTATCTAGACATGAAAAAATATGGTGGTTTTAATGAAAGAGAAATGGCAAGAAGAATTAATATGGATGAAGCCAAACTTCTTCAAGATAGAATAGATGCAGGTGAGTTTGATGGAAAAAACGCAAGTGATGGAACATATACAATGTCTACATTTAATAACGAGTTTGCACCATCTGGTGAAATAGGACAAAGTTTTGATGAAATAAAAACAATTGATTTAAATAATATAAAATCAATAATAGAGGCATCACAAGCGCCACAAAAATCAAGCACTGATTTTATGTATGCGTCTCCTCAATTTCAAGAAGGTATAGATAACTCAATGTATGGTGGAGATAGAATGTTGTTTGGTAAAAATAATCCAAATGAATTATATTATTATGGGGATGTTTTACCTGGTGGAGATGTTATTGAAAGTGAAGCAGATGGTATTACTAATTATGATTTTGCTAAAGGAGGAATCGCAAGTTTATAATGGCAAAGATAGTACAAACATTAACTAGAGCAAGCTCAGAGTATGAAGAAGATGTAGCACAGTCTTTGGTTAGAGATTTAGACGCAGTGTTAGAGAAATTAAACAGTACATTTCAAGAAGAATTAAAACAGGAAATAGAAGCTAGAAGCTTCTTTTTAGATTAATGGCAGTAGTAAACCAATATAAATTTGTAGGTATAGATAACAGCACAACAGGTGGAGCACTAACACCATTAGGGTCTGGTAATCCTTTAGTAAGTGAAACTTATGTTATTAAATCTATACTTGTTACAGCAGCTGGCACACCTACGGTGACTGTTACAAACAACAGTATTACAGCCATTAAATCAGCAGCCCTATCGGCTAATGTCACAACAGAATTATTAACCCAACCGCTAATAGTAGAAGGTGGAAAAACCTTTACCGTACAATCAAGCAGCTCAGATTCGTTTGATGTAGCTATTAGCTATTTAAATATTAAGAAAGAGGTAACAACATAATGAAAGTATATGACGCTAAAGTAGAAGAAACGTATAGACACAAAGCAACTGGAGAAGTTTTTAAGGAAAGAAAAGACTGGGAAATTAAAGGGTACAAAGCAGAGGAGATGGCACAAGACGTAAAAGTTATTATGCCTGCTCTTGATTTGTTCTCAAAAACAAAGTAAACTGACAAAACCATGGGAATAGAAGATATACAAATTTCAGAAGAGCTAGAAACTAACGCACCATCTATAAAATATACAGGTGATGAGGGTCCTAAATCTCCACAACAAATGCAAGAAATGATGATGGCTCAATTAGAAGAAGAGTATCTAAAATACGTTGATGAAATGATAGAGATGGGAAGAGAACCTATGTCCATGCAACAGTTTATGGAACAGGCTATGGCTGAAGGTCAAATGGCTGGTGGCAATCCTTTACCACAAGATCCAACAAAACCAGTTAATCCTTTTCAACCAAAACCAACAGGACCAGTATTACCTGACAGACAGATGGCAGCGTATGGTGGTATTATGGGTATGGACGGTAGACGTCAATATGGTTTAGGAAGTTCACTTAAAAAATTTGTAAGAAAAGTTATACCTAACGAAGTAGCAGAGATTGCAGTCAAAGCTGCACCATTCGTTGCACCGTTTAACCCAATAGCTGCAGGATTAATGTCCGGTATAGGTAGTTTTGATCAAACAGGTAGAATAGGTTCATCACTTAAATCAGGATTAATGAATTATGGTATGGGTCAATTAGCTAGAGGTGTTGGCGGTGGTATGGATAACTTACAAAAAGGAATTAACCCATTAAATACAGCTAATCTAGGTGGCAAAGCAATGGGTGAAGGAATGTTTAGTAAATATTTAAGTAGTCCTATTCAAAACACTGGTGGATTAGGAGAATTTTTAGATAAAAGAAAAATAGCTAAACTAGCTGGTGAAGTAGATTACTCTATGTCGGATTATGGAAAAGCTGCTAGTGAAATAAAAAAACCCGGTATTGTAGAAACTATTGGTGAAAAAATTTCAAGTTTAATTCCTGAAAGCACACTAGGTAAAATAGCTTTAGGTGGTGGTGCCGTGGCTCTTGGAACAGCATTATTAGGTGGTGGTCCGGAAGAAACTGTATCAGAAATCATGGACCGTGGAGAAGGTTTAGATATAGATGGTATTAGAGCAGAAGTTATAGATGCATTTAAAGATCAAACAGGTGAAAAATTATTAGCACTTAGAGCTAAGTATCCTTATCTTGGAAGACAAGATACTAAAGACATGTCCGCTATGGCTATGGGTGGTAGAGCAGGTTTTGCTGAAGGTGGTGGAATCATGGACCTTGGTGGTATGGAAAAAGATTATAGAGCTGAAGGTGGATTTGTACCTATTGGAAAAGAAGAAAAAGCAGACGATGTGCCTGCAAGATTAAGTGTAAATGAGTTTGTATTTACTGCAGATGCTGTTAGAAACGCAGGTGGTGGAGATATAGATAGAGGCGCAGAAGTTATGGAAA
>Ga0181397_1000521_pt1 | contig 14411 bp, 20 predicted proteins | sample 20SPOviralmetaG_FD_130126 | JGI IMG/M metagenome (GOLD analysis project Ga0181397, IMG submission 130126) | Marine viral communities from the oligotrophic San Pedro Time Series (SPOT) site, San Pedro Channel, CA, USA - 20 SPOT_SRF_2011-02-23 | ecosystem: Environmental > Aquatic > Marine > Strait...
AACAGCCAAAGTTGAAAGAGTTGTTAGTCCTGACGGAACTGCTAGTGTGGAACCTAAGTCTGCCGCACCTGTCAGTGTTGATGTGCCCGTGACATTAATTGTTCCATCTACAACAAGTCCATCGTTGATGTTGATTGTTGTGGAATCATCTGAACTAAAAGAGGTTCCTTGTATTTTGATTGCCCCAAACACCACCGAACCTGTCCCGCTAGGTAGAAGGTTGATGTCCTCATTTGATCTTGTTCCTACGATATTGTTGTCGTCGATCTTTATGGCAGGGAATTGGACTACACCAGTGCCCGCTGGGTTGAAAACAAGGTCATCGTTGGATCTAACGGCACTTATTTCATTGCCGGAGATTGTGATTGCATCTAAACTAAAGCCTGGAGCAGAATAAACTTCAGTGAAATTCTCATTCACTTTGATCATAGCGGCTCGTAAATTATCGCCTGTCCCGTCGTTTGCGTTTGTTCCTATGTTAAGCGTCTGTTGTGCCATGTTAAATTTTCAGTACCCTTCTAACCACTGTGACCGTGTGTGTGTTTGTATTACTTATCGTGCCTCGCAACCTCACGTTGTCGCCACTGATGTCAGCGGAGAATTCGACCAGATCTGCAGTGTGGTTAGTGGTCCTGCCAAACGTGGACAAATATACAGTAGTACCGTCGTGTATCAGGTTAATGTCTAGATATTCGTATAATCCAAGTGAACCACTGGCCGGGTCACTGATCGAAACAGTGTACTTCGCACTCCTGAACTCAGTCTTGTCAAATGTGTCGAGAGTGGCTACAGAACTAGGTGACCCCTCAAGCCTGTTAAGATGCACTCTGTACATGTTGACTGTGGTGTCGGTCAATTCTTGGTTGTTTGTTGCACGTAATTCTACGTTACTGCCGTTGTGTGCGACTGTGAAATTCATCAATGCATCGGAAACTGAGTGTGTGCTGATATTTGCACCTGTCTGTAAAATAAATGGTGCCGTGCCATTTGTGGCAACCATTAGTTCTGCTATCTGTGATTCATTTGCGACATTTTTTCCTACCACAATATAGTTCGCCAATTTATATGTTCCGTGCCCAAACGAGTCAAGAACATCATATGAGGTTCCATCTGCCACATTGATGTGGATCCTGTGTGCGTTGACAGTGGTGCTCCCACCTGCACTGGATGCCGCACTCAAAGTCACAGTGCTTGATCCATCATGTGCCGCTGATAGGGTCAACATTGGTGTTGACTTGGATGATACATGGTTAGCATGTGACACAAAGGCCTCCGCACCGTTAGTTAACACTGTGGCTTCCTGTATTTCCGAACTGCCTTCAGAGGCATTACGAGCGATAACCACATAATGGGCACCTGTAAATTGTGTGTCCACGAATGTGTCTATGGCCGTGGCCGAACTTGATACCGTGGTTGCCGCCACTGTGTTGAAATCTGTTCCTGTAGATCCTGATTCGTTATCTGCCAATCTGATCCTGTAGAATTTTAGTTTTACATCTGCCGATGTAGGAGTTGCAAGTAGTCTAACATTTCCACCACTGACATCTGTTGTCACAGTCATAAGACTTCCGTGACTGCTGTGTTCACCAAAAGTAGAGATGTAAGAATCGGTTCCGTCATGCACCACCAGACATTCAATATTTGTAACGTGTCCGTTGATTGTGTCGTCTGCTGATATGTAGTACTTGGCTCCCCTATATGAACTTGATGCCCAACTGTCAAGCGTCACGGTGTTGTTAACAGGCGCCTTAAGATCGATCCTGTACACTGTGACTGCGGTGTTTTGCCCGCCACCTGCGGCATTTGTTGCCGACGCCTGCAGTGTTACTGTGTTCGATCCATCATGTGATGCCTGTAGTGTAATGTGTGCAGTATCATGCTGTGTCTTCATGGACACTTCACCGTGCTGTGATACGAATGCGTTTGTGCCGTCTGTGACAACTGTGGCCTCAGTCACCGATCCACCATTTGATCCTGTCCTTCCAACAATAATATAGTGTGCGGCATCCACCGAATCTGAATTGAAAGTATCTATTGTTGTGAATGCACTGGTTACGTCTGTCACGGTCGTAGTGGTCCTCGTGTTTGTTCCTATTTGTTCTGATTCGGAATCGGCAAGTAATATCCTGTATGCCGTTACTCTTGTGCTTCCGCCTGCCGTTGCACTTCCTCTCAACCTAACATTGCCACCGTTCAAATCAGCGGACAATTCAATCAATGAATTGTTACCTGAAAAATGTTCGTTGTAGGATACTATGAATGCATCGGAGTTGTCATGTGTCACAATGGCTTCTATGTTGGAAACCTCTCCTGTTGATAAGTTATTCACAGATATGAAATATTTTGCTCCGGAGTTGGCACCAGAGGCAAACGTGTCTATGTTTGCAACTGAACTGTCCAGTGTCACCCTTGCGATTGTTGTTTCGTCTGTTTCTGCTCCTGCATAGCCTGTGGAGTCGTCATCGCCCAAGCCAATACGATAGTATGCCAATGTGTTTGATGGTGTCACTGTACTACCATCAGAGTCAGTTGATCTCAATCTAACTTTGCTTGTACTGTCACCAGCAGAAACTATGTCAGCATCAAATGTTGGATGGGTGTCGCCCGGATCGGTTGCAACCACTGCCGAACTTGTGACAAACGCATCTGTCAAGTTGTGCATCAATGATATTTTTTGTGTTTCTAAACTGCCATTTACAACGTCATTGGAAACTACGAAGTACCAAGCACTATCATATTGTCCTGCTGTAAACTCAGCCACTGTCCTTTCGGCGGCAACAATACCCTGTGTAGTTCCAGATGCAGTTACGTGATCTATTGTGGTTTCGTTGTTACCTCCTGCAATGACACCTGCTTGTGTGCCTATATTTCCTGATGTGGCCGTGGTAGTGTTTGGACCAAGACCAATTGCGTAATACTGTAAAGAATTCTGTATTGTTGTGGAGCCATCACTCTGGCCAGTTGCTTTCAATTCCACATTAGAACCGTTTATGGCAACATCAAACGCAGAGATGTCATTCATCTCACCTGATTTAATTATATGACTTTCTGCTACACCCGCCGCTTCTGTACTGCCGTCCGAACTGATGCCATGGTTCACACTCAACTTGTTCATTACGAATTCATTGTTTGTCATATCTTTCTGTACCATGTGATAGAAAACACTATCGAAATCTGTTTTGGCCCATGAGTTGATAACTTTCTGAGAGCTCATGTCTGGACTTGCTGATCCCCTAAATGAATTTGTGTCTATTGTTGTGGATGCTGTGTTGCTGACAGTCTGTGCACCAATAATACTTTCATTACTGTTTATAGTCGAGGCAGATTCGTTGTCGGCCAATAGTATTCTATACAATGTAACTCTACAAGTTCCTGCGGTACCATTGGCACCTCTCAGTCTTACATCACTTCCACTTATATCTGCTGTGAATGTCGCCAATGGAGTGTTACCGGAATTGGTCGTAAACTGGTTGTATGTGTGTATAAATGCATCAGTTCCGTTGTGAACAACTATAAGTTCCGCGTTCATCACTTCCTGTGTGGTTGTGTTGTTCACAGAAACATAATACTTTGCACCTCTGAAACTTGCATGGGCAAAACTGTCTATGTTTGCAGTTGCACTGTCAAGGTCTGCTGTAACTTTTGTGGCGACGTTGCCGTCTGTGTATCCCGAAGAATCATTGTCTCCAAGTCCTACTCTGTAGAAAGTCAACGCATTGAATGTGGATTTGGTTGAACCGTCAGCCAGTGTTCCTGCCTGTGCTTTTAATCTCACTTTGCTGACTGAACTTCTTATGTCTGAAGAAATTGTTAAAATCTCATCATTATCATTTGTTTTAATAATATGTGACGTTCCATCGAAAGCATCAAATGTTGATCCATCTGCTGTTCCTTGTGCAATGGTTGTCTTGAATCCTGCGTACTCGATCGAACTGTCGGTGGCGTCATACCTCTGCAGGCATAGATACCATGCACTGTCATACTTGGCTTGATCAAAACTATCTAACACACTGTCAGTTCCGGCACCTATATTTTCATGTGCTCCAACAGCCGTGTTTGCGTCTATTTCAGTGATTGACGAAAATCCAATCGTGTTTCGTGCGTCCTGGATGTCTGATTGTCCAAGCAATATAGGACTTGTTACCCATGAAAGCAGTCCGCTTCCGTCCGTTCTTAATAATTGCCCAGAACTTCCGTCTGCGTGTGGAAATTGTATGCCATTTATAGAAACATACCCTGATCCGTTTGCCTCAAGTTCTAGATTATCATTTGACTGATTTGCAGTTATCTTGTTGTCCGTGATAGTAACTCCCGAAGATGATAGGCTTCCACTTGCCACAGGATCGAAAACCAAAGTTGTGAACGTACCTGCCGCTGGTGTCGTTCCACCAATTACAGTGTTGTCCACAGTGCCGCTGTTCATATCTATTTTTGAAACCTGTACAGAACCTGTACCGTTTGCTGAAAGAATAAAGTCATCGTCCGAACGTGTGACTTTGATAACATTGTCCGTCAAGTTAATACTAGAATCAACAGTGATGTTGGAAACGTTGACAACTCCTGTTCCTCCCGGAGTCAAAATTAGATCTGCGTTTGAACTTGTTGAAATAATGTTGTCATTGAAAGTTAGGTTGTCTACTGTTGATGGTCCAACAAATGAAGATGCACCAGATACAGTTAAAGTTGACAATGTGGTTGCACTTGTGACATCGAGTGTTGACTCAACTGTCACTGCGGCATCAAATGTTGGTGCACCTGCATTGAGTGTTCCTGCAACTATCAAATTTTCATTGATGTTCACACTAGATGAATCTGGAGCATGAATGCTTGTCCCGGAGAATCCCAATCCATCTATCATCACATAACCAGTGCCACTAGGAACTATCCTAAGGTCACCGTTTGTGTTTGTTGTCTCTATGTTGTTGTCGTTTATTTTGAAATCTTTTAAATTGACACTTCCAGTACCTGAGGCCGATATATCGATGTTGGCATTAGATGAAAGTGTTACTATGTTATTGCCCTGGAATCTAATATCAGATTTTACAGGGGCAAATTCATATACCTCACTAAAATTGTCATTGATCTTTACACCTGCTGTTCTGATGCTGTCACCTGATCCGTCTGCTCCGCCAAATGTACCGAGATCAATTGTCTGCTTTGCCATAGCGATCTCCTATTATCCGACACTTACTTTTAAGTCTGTACCGTCTCTGAATAATTGTCCAGCAACAGTAGGATCTGATGTTGGCAAGTTTGCCATCAAAACCACTGTTGTTAAAATTTCTACTGCACCTGTTCCAGATGCATCAATTTGTATATTTGCATTTGAAGCCGATGACGTTATTTTGTTGTCAGTGATGCTTATACCGCCGTCGATGTCCAATGTGCCTGTTACTTTGGCCCCAGTGTGTGTTACCCTAAATCTTTCTGCCAATGAAGCACCATCATACGTTTTCACAAATACTGTATTCGAAGTACCTGAGGTACCATCCATCATCAGTTCCGCTCTCACGTTTCCGTTTGAGTTTTGAAAACTTATGCCAGGTGTGTTTGCGTCAGCGGTTCTTTGCAGTGTTACTTTTGCCGCCGCAGTTTTAACGTGTACTGAAGTGTCGGGTGAACCGACATTACCTATACCAACTTGGCCACCGCATTTCAGTAGGATGTCACCTGTGCCATCGTTCTCTATTGTTATGTCGCCATTTGCTCCATCCTTGATTTCGATGTAGCCTGAATTTGTTCCACCGTTTGTGTCAAGTTTTAAATCGTGTGCACCATTGGAGGTGATGGCACCTGCCGCTGATCCTGTGCCAACTTTCAGTGGTCCGGATACTGCTATGCTACCTGTTCCGTTTGCTGTAAGAGTGATGTCTGCGTTGGTGTCTAATGAACTTATTGTGGTGTTGTTCAGTGACAGCCTGTCAATCTCGACAATACCCGTTCCGTTTGGAAAAATTTTGACATCATCGTTGGTTGTGGCACTTGTTAATATTCCGTTTGATGATGTTGTGGCCGCCAAATCCGTGTACAGTTCTTCAAAATTGGTGTTGGCCTTTGTCATGGCCGTACGTAAAGTATCGCCTGTAGTGGGGTTTCCTAGTGTTCCTGTGTCTATTATTTTTCTAGCCATATATCGGTTTATGTGTATTTATTAAATAGTTTTGATGTTCGTTGAGACTCAAAAAACCTTGAAATTATACAAAAGGGAGAGTAAGTTGGGGATCTGTCACACCGTAAGAAGGAACAACATAATATACGTGCTTAAATGTGACACCTGTGGTGACACTTTTAAAAAACCCAAATCAAAGGTAGATCCTGCTAGAGTTGAAAAAGGTCACAAACACTTTTGTGACAAGTGCGATCTATAATTTCTGCCATTGAATATCATCTTGTTGGCCAGTAATCCATCGTTGTAGATCAGCATAGATGCCGACTTTGATATTCGGTTGGTCAAAGTATCCTCTTAGGAAATAATTGCGTTCGATATATTCACGTCTGTTTAAGAAATAAAAATTTGTGTCTGGAAATCTAAGGATGATTTGCCTTATCTGGAAAAGCCATTCATATTTCATGTAGGCCTTCATGCTTTCCCTTTGTGGATAGTTTGGAGTCTCCTTATAGCAGTTATTTTGCAGTCTGCTTGTTTCGTCCATCTCCCATTGTCTGGCACCTAATATATCGAATCCAAAAAATAAAATGTTTTTGTGTCCTGCTTCGGCGGCCATTAGCAGGGCACTACAACCTGAACCTCTGTTTTCAGCGAAGTCGTGTGTTTTAATCTTGTTCCCCCATTTTACTTTAGACATTCCGCGCCAAAGCCTGTATATTTTTAATCCGCCAGGCAACTCATCGGGAAGTCCGTCAACATAGTTCCATTCCGAAATGTCATCGGGGCCATGGACTTGTACGCCCTCAGGTTTGGCAACATTATACCAGTCCATCACTTCTTCGTACATGGGTGCATTTACGCTTACAATATGGTCACACAATGTTGGATGATCCCTGTATATGGCGTTACATCCATATATGGTGCCCTGTCCTTTAAGATTTTCTATTGGAAAAATTTTTCTTGATTCACCGTTTCCGATTATAAACGCTGTGTCCATCACACACCAAAGGATTCACCACAACCACAACCGCTCTGTGCGTTTGGATTTATAATTTCAAATTGAGAACCAAAGACTTCTTCTTTCCAGTGCACCTTGGTACCTGCCACGTACATCATGGAAGCCTCATCTACAACAAATTTTCCTGTGCCCCAGTCCTCTACATGATCACCGTCAATTAGTTTGTCTTTTGAGTCTATAAATCCCCAGTCGTATTTGAAACCGGCACATCCTCCTCCAACTACCATCAGTGATACAGCATACTTGCCTGGATTTTTTGAGAGAAGTTTTTCCATTTGATTTTTGGCTTCGTCAGTTATTTCGAACCATTTCATATTTTCAATCTCCATACTATTAATTATCTACTCTTTTCTCCCATATTTTGTAAACCGATTGCCAGCCAAAACCGGGTGGCATCTCTTTTGTACTGAAAACTCATGTAGGAGTTCTGGTCCTCCCAATGCGTCTTTGGATTTTCAATTCTATTGTTATTTTCAAACCACCAACCCCATTTGCCCGTGCAGTTCACCTGGCACCATTCTATGCATTCGCCCATAATGCCATTCGAGTTCATGTCTATGTTAAAACGAAATTTTTTCTGGTAGCCACAGTCTTCGGGTATATCCGATAGTTCGGGTTTGATCTTTTTCACAGCCACTTTGCCGAAACTTCTCATTTCCAATTGTCCTCCACAAACTTGTCTGAACAATCCATTGGATTGGGTTGTCCATGGAACACTGCGACTCTATTTCCTGGTTCTATTTTTGCGGGTTTTTGGAAAAATTTCCTTCCATCTTTTGACAGCAATTTTGTGTCTTTATATCCCACCATTTCCCATTTGTAACTTCTGATCCATTCGTCGGGCCAATGCGTTATGTGGTCTTTGGCTCTCTTGGTTATCCAATCCTGATCACCGTGGTTCTGTGACATAATCCTGTCTGGCCTCTCGGCAAACTCTGTCCAAAGATAATTCATAGTGCCGGAGTCCCAACGCATACAACTGGAATTGGACAGTTTCCAATCCTTGATTCTACAACGATTGAAATCTCGTATTATCATAAATTTCTCTGGATTGTGTGAAAATAAAACATCTATGTTGTCAAATATCACCACATCCAAATCAAAGAAAAGTATAGTACCCTTGACAGGCATGTCAGGTGAGAACATATAAAGTTTACTCCACCAAGTTCTAATATGCGGCTGGTTTGGGAGTTGCACTATATTAACATCTTGGTCTATGCCGGATGCATCGTCTGTAAGACAATGGAATGAATACGGTACTGTGGTGTGACGTGCCACCATGTTCTTTAGAACATTGACATATTTGGCAGGATATTTGTTCCCCCATTTAACGCATACTACGTGATTCATACCCGGACTTGAGACCTTTCATTTGTATTTGTTTCCAGTCATCACTATCTAGCGAATATTGATATTCACAACTGGACAGACTGACTGGAGTGTAAATCTTTTTAATATTTAAATTATTTTTCATTTGGTGGTACACATCAGCAAAAACTTTTCCACCAAATGTTGACTGTAAATCCACTTGTCCAAGTTTGATATAACCCAATGACAATTTAGGATCTTCCCAATCATAATCATTATCTTTCAGCCATGCACGGAAATTATCCATTTCCTGCTTTTTAAATTTGTCATCCTCTGTGATCGTCTGTCCCCATTCTATATCAAATTCTCCAGAATAGAACTTTTGATGGTTAATTTCACTACACAGTGTTTCTGTCATGACAGGAGCGTGTTCGTCTCTGAACACTTCATATAATGTCTTGCCCACTTGACTCCAGTGAAGATAGACTCCGCCAAGTTCTCGGTTATATCTATTTTCTTTGAATAATTCAAAATCTTGCTCATGAAGATTGAGTCTCGGAGCATTAAGGAATGTTGTAATTTGTGACGGGCGTATCCAATCCGGATCGACTACACTTTTCCTATAACTCAAAACCCAACTTTCTATTTCGTGACAGAGATTATTTAATTGCCTTATACAATATTTTGTTTCATGATCCGCTTGTTTATAGAGTTTTGATATTTGCCAGGCGGTCCCTTGTAGTTCCTCAAAATACCTGTGAAGTAAATTGCAGGCATCGTGTTTGAGCCTAAGTCCAGGCTTAGACATCTCATCACCGTCGGGACACAGTCCTGTTGGAAGTTCCTTACTGTATTGGAAATCATCTGGCACGAACTCATTTAATTTTTCATACGGTGGATCAAATTTAAAATCATTTATCTTTGTGATGTTCTTATTGAGCTCGTTGACTAGGTGTTGCAGATTTCTTTTGGAGTCTGCCCATCCTAAAAAACAAAAGTTTTTTTCAAGTATTCTTTTTTGTTCTAGGTTATCTTTAAGTGCTGTGAGAAATCTTTCACCTAGTGGGGTATCATATAGATCTATCTTGACTTGAGTATTGTCATACTCTATTATGATTTTTTCGTCTAGTAGATTAGTCTTTCCTATAGATGGCACTGTTGGCTCCGTGTTCCATACATTCCACGCTGTCCACGAAACACCTGTCATCTGTCTTTTCCCTGATCAGTTTGTCAGCAAATTCACATGCGTGTTTGGCGAACATCTCAGCACCTACACCATCAAATATTCTCAACTCTGCTAGATCCAGTTGTTCCAATTCCTTGAATTTCTCCATGTGTGGATCATTTTTGTCTAGTGCAAGTTTGTGATCGAAGTTGTCCTCCAGCCAAGCCTTGAGAGGTTTAAGTCCCCCAAAGTCAACTGCCCAGTTCTTGTTGTCCAAATCCTTGCAACCAAATGTGAATTTGAATGCCAGGCTGTATCCGTGCAGTAGGTGACAGTGTGAGTGATCTGCGTTGGGTTGTCTGAACACCGCAGATAGTCCTATGTTGTGTCCGTATGTTTTAGTTGAGTAGTAAGTCATCGTTTCTCCTTGTTTTGATGACTTGCAGAGTGTTTATAGAGGGATGAAAGTCTTTGAGTCCTCTTGTCACTAATTAGTGTAACCTTTTGCTTATGTCGTCCAGGTCAATGCCCAACTCTTCGGCACTGTTTCTTATTCTGTCAGTGAGCTCGTTTGGTATATTTAATTCTCCATCAATGATACTTTTCAAGAAATGTATCAACACACTGAACTCTGGTCTTTTGGCAACAGTCTCTGGATCAACACCATGCTTCTCCATGGCGTTCAAAAGTGCTTCAGACACATCTACTAGTGCAGTTATACTTTTTGAGTGTTTGTCAAAGTGTGCCATTACGTTATGATGCTAGGTTTTTTTGGAACTTCGATCTTACTGAAAACCCTGTCATACTCCTGTCTAATTTTGTCATTGATATATGCAATAGAAGTGATCTTGTCTTTTGCAATATTAATTGGCTTGTCTTGTTCAGCAGTGGAGAAAAATGTACCAAATGCAAGTCCTTGTGGACCTTGCATCAATACAAGTGCCTTCTCGATACTGACGTATGTGTCGGCCTTGCCTGTAAATTTTGCTATGACTTCTTCTCCTGAAGCCAGTTTAAGAGTTACTAGATCTCCATCTTTTATATTTTCAAACATACCTTATTATAAACTATCCTACAAGATTGTCAATGTATTTTCTTAATTCTTTGTCCTGTACGTTGGGAGGAATATAATTTTGAAAAAATATTTGGTAACTGTCAGAACCATACTTGCCTATGCCGTGTAAGTCAGCGGCATCTTTACCGTCCCAACTTAGATAGTCTACACTCATGTTTCTCAATCTTTTTGTCCTAACCTTCCACATACCCAAAGGTTTTAGCAAGTTTTCCTGTGTCTTCTGTCTGCCCCTAATAAATGCTACAGGATTTGGATACTTCTTAAACAACTTAGGTAAAATTTCTTTGACTTGCTTTCTATAAGTTTGATTTAGGCAGATGACTCCTACCATGTGTTTCCATTTTTTGTAAGGAGCCTTTATCTGTTGTTGCACCATTAAATGGTCTATCATTGGTTTAATCATGTTACTATTGTATATGGTATTATTTTTTTGTCAACTGTTTATTGATAAACTTTGCAAGGCCTTCGTAGGTGTCTTGGAACACATTTTTATTTTCTTTCCATTCATCTGGCATTTTCCAGTCCTCATTATTAACAACAATCCATCTGCAATCTGAATGTTGAAACAACTTGTTGAATTGGTATATCCAGTACCTTGGATCGACCGGTCTTTTGATATAGGTGTACCCTGTGGTGCCTTTGTAGATGTTGTTCACACCTTCCGGTCCTTTATGATCACCGATCCCCCATAAGTCCATCCCCACTAGAAATATTGCCTTTGGCTTAAAACTCATGCCCACGAGTGCGGCAAACTGTCCAGTACCCCAGTGGAATGGATCGTCTTGTCTTTTGTCTCCCTCGTAGGGTAGATCAGGAACACATTTAACATTGGGCCAATAAGCAAACTGTTTGTACCAGTTTTCCCTTGTGTAGATAGTTGTATTTTTACCAACTGTGTTGGCCGCCTCTTGGCACATATGGCGATCAGCACACACCACATACTCCAGATTGTGATCTCTAAAAATTGCGTTGCAACCAACCATTGTGGTAATACCTTTCAATGGTGTTATGTCAAACCCTCGTCTTGATTCACCGTTTCCTATGATGCTAACATACTTTGTCATATGCCTATTTAATGCCTTTTAAACGCACACAGACGCTTGTACACGCATGGTAAAAATGATCTGGATCATGTGTTGCCTAGTCATGATCTACCACCAGATTCCACACAGTTTGGTAACGTTCCCAGGCCTTTTTCAGCGTGGGATATTTCCTACGTAACGCTATTGCCTCTTCCCCGACCATTTCAGATTCATCCATAGCCGTCTCACGATCCTTGGCTAATTGGGATTGCTCAACTAAAATTTTTTCTCCGTTTGGTAATTGTTCATACACTGTTTCACCACCATCTGGAGAGGTAAAGATCGGTCCAGCAGAAATTCTTTTTGATTTTCTTTTTTTTTTCTTGGTTAATTTAGTCATTAATAACGCTCCCTATGGTCAGCACCAGGATGTGCATATCTCATTCCGCCTCGAGATTCTGCATCACCTTCTTTTCTTGGAATCAAATGTATGTGCGGCCAAAAAATTGTTTGTCCAGCACACCTGCCAATATTCATTCCCACATTGAATCCATCCATTTTGCCTTCGCTGACCCATCTTTCTGCGAATTCGTATGCTAATTTATATGATTGTCCTATGTACTCGGGTATGTCTTGTTTTGGTACAAATAATGTGTGTCCTTCCACACATGGATATCGGTCCTTGAAAACTGCTGTAAATTCTGTTTCAAAAATTGGAGTGTCATTGCTCAGCCATACAGACTCGGAGTAATGATTTACTTTTTCATATGGCTTCTTGTAGATAGGTTTTTGCGATTGCATTTGTTTTTAAAATTCCTATCTTAATATTACTAGAATTTGGTCTATGTTGCAATCTAATTTTTTCCCAATACTTGGTTTTTGTAACACTTTTGTTGTGTTCAAACACGTTCAATAGATTAACGATTGCTTTCCTTACCTTTTCAGCACCACCGTGCTTCTTGCAGGTATCGGATCTCCCAACGTTGACTATTGTGTTGTTAACTTTTATCTTGTACACACATGGCAGTTTGATCCATTTTGTTACAGGATCTTTCCTATGTGTTATTTTGTAATCTTTGACTGTGTATAGGTCTTCTATGTTGAACCACTTAATATCTGACATTTTTAATTCCCAACTGCTTGTACACCCTTTGTACTTTCCTTGCTTGGAAATAGCAATCTTCGAGTGCGTTGTGAAGTCCTGTTCTCTTCTCATTTGGATCACGTGGCACAAGACTGAACAGGGTTCTTGAATCTCGGATCTGCCAGTACTGCCATGGTTGAGGATGTCCAAGTTGTGCATATAAATTTTGTAATATGGCATAATCGAACAAAGGTCCTTGGCACCAGAAAACATCAACACCAACAGACCATTTGTTAATTGTCTTTATCATCTGGTCCAGTGGTATCCTGTCTTTGTCCCCTAATGCTTCTTCCATGATTTCTGGATCCTGTTTGCCCCACCAATCCAGAGTGTCTTGCATGACGTCTCTGCCCATTTCCGTTTGTGAATCAACGTCCACACGGAAGTACATTCCTTGTGCCGGTTCAACATTTGTGTACGGATCAAACTTCACTCCACCCACTGTCAAAATTGTTGCATTGGGATTCGTGGAAAGTGTTTCCAGATCTATCATTGCATGAATCATAGCATTATTATACTACAAAAAAGGTAAATGTCAACTAGGCTTCTAGGCCCGAATATTCTGGATCTGGATTGGTAAGAGTGGGTTTACCGCCCTGTTCCAGCATCTTTTGGAATTCAGAAAACTGTTGTTCGCTGAAGCAGTGTACTTCCCCTGCCGAATCTGGATACATCTGTTGCATGAACTGAGAAGTCTGCATGGCCACTTCATAGCATGAATCATGACTGTCATATGTGTTTGGTTCAAAGATGGCCTGGCAATCCGCACCAAAACATATAATCACAACCATTATGAATTTCATTTACTCTCCTGACCTCAAAAGTACTTACTTCTTTTTTGAGTCTCTGAAAGTACGTACTTTAGTTCTCAATCTAATGAGATCGTTGTCCAGCATACGCACTCTATCTATGAGAGCGATCAATGTCTTTGATGTTGATCCAAGTTTTGGTGTAATCTCTGTGGTGATATATTTCCACAGGAAGTAAATGAAATAGGCAAGGAAAAATACAGCCACAGTTGGAAACCCATAGTCCTGTACAATAGTTGTAAAAGTTGTTACATCCATTAGTCTTTCCTTGCGTCCTTTTTACCATCTGCTCTGGCCACCCTGTCTGTGTCGATCGGAATGTTTAGTTGTTCAGACACTTCCTGATCTATTTTTAGGATGTCGTTATTCATTGTTTTCACACGGTTGTCTAATTGTGTAATAACACTTTCTATAAACTTTATTGAATTAACAATGCCGTTAAGGATGTATTTGATAATGAACAGAATGAACACACCCATGCCCACTGTGGCGGCAATCGGTAATCCTAGTTCTGCTACTAATTTAAAGAATTGTGTCATTATAATGTGTGTATTTAATCAACTGCGTGAGACACATTTTCAAAGTAAATGATTTGTTATTTGTAAATTTTGTAAATTTTAATTTACAAAAAATTTACTTCGTTTACAGCGTATGACTAGGAATTTGCAGGTTTTCGTGTATTATTTACTATAAGTAAATTTACAAACATTAATTTACAAAAGGAACAAACAATGTACGCAGACAAAAAGAAAAGCCAGAAG
>Ga0181397_1000522_pt1 | contig 14399 bp, 8 predicted proteins | sample 20SPOviralmetaG_FD_130126 | JGI IMG/M metagenome (GOLD analysis project Ga0181397, IMG submission 130126) | Marine viral communities from the oligotrophic San Pedro Time Series (SPOT) site, San Pedro Channel, CA, USA - 20 SPOT_SRF_2011-02-23 | ecosystem: Environmental > Aquatic > Marine > Strait...
CCTATGGCTTCTGACGAAGTTGTATGGTCTGAGCAAGGTAGAATTCACGTAGCATATGACGACGCTATAATCGTTGCGCATAACACTACTGCAAACAGATTAACAATGCCATCTGGCCACTTATTAAAAGTAGGTGACACGATCGTTGTTTCTAAAGGACAAGTTTCTTTAAAATGTTTTGTAGAAGCTGTTAACGGAACAGCGGTTGATGTTGGTTGTTATACAGCTGCAGATCTACAAACTATCAACACTTCAGCAGGTTCTAACGTTCCAGCTGTAAAAGTGTTTGTATATGGTACTGAATGGAAAAAAGGTTCTGGAAATCTTTCTGGATCTATCGACGCGCAATTCACTCAGTTTAGCAACAAGCCAATCATCTTAAGAGATAGATATGAGATCAATGGATCTGACACTGCTCAAATCGGTTGGGTTGAAGTTACTACTGAAGAAGGTGGCGACGGTTTCTTATGGTACTTAAAATCTGAGCATGAAGCAAGAATCAGATTTGAAGATCAATTGGAAATGGCAATGATTGAAGCGGAAAAGAAAGTTGCAAACTCAGGTATTGCTGCATCAGGTACTGGTGCTGGGATTACTGGTTCTGAAGGTTTATTCGCTGCTATCGAAGATAGAGGTTTAGTTTACAATGACCAAAACTTCCAAACTGACGCTACTGCAACTGGTATCGTAGAATTTGACAACATCTTAAAAGAACTTGATAAGCAAGGTTCTATTGAGGAAAATATGATTTTCTGTGGTAGAGATTTATCTCTTAACCTAGATAACATGTTATCTGATCAAAACAGAGCATTTGCTGCTGGTTCATCTTACGGTGTGTTCAACAACGAGGAGAATATGGCACTTAATTTAGGTTTCTCTGGTTTCAGAAGAGGTTCTTATGACTTCTACAAATCTGACTGGAAATACCTAAACGATGGTACTACTAGAGGACTTGTTGATGATATTGAAGGAGTATTAGTTCCTGCTGGAACAAGTACTGTTTACGATCAAAACATGGGTAAAAACATCGCAAGACCGTTCTTACACATTAGATATAGAGCTTCTGAAGCTGATGATAGAAAAATGAAATCATGGATCACTGGATCTGTTGGTGGAAACTATACTTCTGACGAAGATATCATGGTTGTAAACTTCTTATCTGAAAGATGTTTATGTGTTCAAGCTGCTAACAACTTTGTATTATTCAAAGATACTGCTGCGTAAGCATAACAACAATTAAAGAGTTGGGTGCTTCGGCACCCGACCCTTTATTTTTTTTTAACTATTTAATTATATTATATCATGAAAGTAAAAAATATTACAAAACCAAAAGATTGGGAAATAAAAGATAGAACATACATACTGTCAAGTGAAAGACAACCACTTATATTCTCAATACCAACAAAGCATACTAGTAAAAATCCTTTAACTTGGTTCGATTCAGAGCTAGGTTATCAAAGAGAACTTAGATATGCTACAAATCAACCATCTCCGTTTGTAGACGAACAAGAGGGTACTGCAACTTTAGGACATGTTGTCATGAGAAATGGATCAATAACGGTTCCATCTTCACAACAAAACCTACAACTTTTATTATCTGTATATCACCCATATATAAATAAGGGAATATACAAAGAGAAAAACGTTGTTAAAGAAGCAGAGAATCAATTAGATTACATGGAGGTAGAAGTTGAAGCTTTAACAATGGCTTTAAAACTAGATATAGATCACGCTGAAGCTTTACTAAGAGTTGAAATGGGTAACAAAGTTAGTAATATGACATCTAAAGAAGTTAAAAGAGATGTTTTATTAATGGCTAAAAGAAACCCAAGTTTATTCTTAGAACTAGCAAATGATGAGAATGTTGAGTTAAGAAACTTAGGTATTAAAGCTGTAGAAGCTGGAATACTAGCCTTATCAACTGATAGACGAGTATTTAGTTTAAAATCATCTGGAAGAAAGTTAATGAATGTTCCATTTGATGAACACCCTTACTCAGCCTTAGCCGCTTGGTTTAAGACTGATGATGGATTAGAGATGGTAAAAAATCTCGAAAAAAAGATGAAAATTAAAAAGTAATCACTTTGTAGTAGCAGTCGCTCTACGGAGCGATTGCATACTATAAATAAAAAAATAATTATGGTCAGTATAGACACGGTATATCAAAGAGTATTAGGTATTTTAAACAAAGAACAAAGAGGTTATATAACACCTCAAGAGTTCAACCTGTTAGCTAATCAAGCTCAATTAGATATTTTTGAGCAATACTTTTACGATCTAAACGCTTTTGGTAGAATAGATGGTAATGACACAACATATTCAGATATGTTAGATATACTTCAAGAAAAAATAGATATTTTTGAAAAATACAGAGTTGAGGTTGTTATGTCAACACACGCGTCACAACCAGGGCAAGGTACTTTACCACAACATTATAGAATGGGTGAGTTGTATTATACTGGGTGTTCAGGTGGACACGTTGAGATAGAAAAAATACAACAAAACCAAATACTACACATACAAAACTCACCTTTAACAGCACCAACAATAACAAGACCTGTATACGTTAGAGCTTCTAATTATACTCCTAGAGCAGGCGGTGCAGCTCAAACAGTTGATACTGAAACAGGTTTTCCATTAGATAGAGCAATACAAATTTATCCTACAACTATAACTAGCGGAGTAGTGTGTAACTATATAGCTAGACCTATAAAGGTATCATGGAACTATACTTTAGTAAATGGTTATCCTTTGTATAACGCATCAAACAGTCAAGACTTTGAACTACATCAATCTGAAGAAACGGATTTAGTTATTAAAATACTTGCTTTAGGTGGTGTTATTCTTAACGATCCTAACGCTTATCAGTTAGCTTCTCAAGAAGATCAAATTAATCAACAACAAGAAAAACAATAAGATATGCCACTATTCACAGGAACACAACAACAATACTACGGCTCTCAAAGTTTTGTAGGAAGCAATAGCGCGGGTCCTTTTACACTTACGTTCCCAAATAATCAAATTGGATCAACGTCAAATGTTACAATGCCTACAAGTGCTAGTGAGTTTAATGTTACTGTTGACGGAGCAAATCAAATTGCGGGTAATCATTTTAACTACGACGGTACTACGTTTCAAATAACATTCACTTCTGGTAACTTTCCAGCAAACAACACATCTATAGTTGTAACATTGTTAAGTCCAAGTTTAGGTAATTATCAATTCATAAACTTAACAACGATTATAAATAACTTTATAATTGGTTACGTTGGTCAAGACAAGATAATTCCTAAAGTAAGAAGAGCAGATATAGCTTTCCACGCTCAAAGAGCAATACAAGAATTAAGCTACGATACTTTTAGGTCTGAAAAATCACAAGAAATAGAATTAGGATTATCGTTAAAAATGAAACTACCACATGACTATGTTAACTATGTAAAAATAACATGGACAGATATTAGTGGTATTGAAAGAATAATACTACCAGCTAGACAAACTAGTAATCCACAAGCTATATTACAAGATGATAATTACGATTATCTATACTCTTCAGATGGATCTTTAAACACAGCTTCTGATTCAGACACATGGCAATCTTTTCAAGACGCAACAGGTCAAACAGATGCTAACTCTGATTCTAATGGTGTAGATGAAACTTTAGCTGGAGGAAGAAGATATGGATTAGAACCGGAAAGAGCTCATGGTAACGGTGTTTATTATATAGACCCATTACAAGGTACTATAAACTTTAGCTCAGATTTATCTGGCAAAACAATTACACTTAAGTATATAAGTGATGGTTTAGGTACTGAAGAAGAAATGATAGTACATAAATTTGCTGAAGAAGCAATGTACAAATGGATTGCTCATGGAATATTAGCAACAAGAGCAGGGGTTCAAGAGTATCTAGTAGCTAGATTTAAAAAAGAAAGATTTGCAGCTGTTAGAACAGCTAAACTAAGATTATCGAATTTAAAATTAGAAGAGCTTACTCAAGTTATGAGAGGTAAGTCTAAGATAATAAAACACTAAACTATGCCGGAAATTAAAAATCAGTTTACCTCAGGTAAAATGAACAAAGACCATGATGAGAGGTTGGTCCCTAATGGTGAATATAGAGACGCTTTAAATGTTGATATATTAACATCGGAAGGTTCTGATGTTGGTTCTGCACAAAACTCTTTAGGTAACTCCATGGTTTCAACTCTTGGACAAGTTGGGAATGTGACTGTTGGTGTTTGTAAATATGGTAGAGCTGATAAAATATTGTGGTTAGTCGCTGGTACGACAGAAACTGATACAAAAATAGATTTAATAGCTGAGTACAATGTTGCTGGTGAAATGGTTAAACCAGTTTTAGTAGATGTGTACCAATGGAAAGGTGTTGTATCTAGTGCTGCTCAAGGAAGCACGACCGTTACGTTAGACGGAAGTATAGGTACTTATAACATTAGAAGAGACATGACTTTTAGTATTGGAAGTGTAACATATACTGTTGGGGCAGTTAATGGTAATACAATAACACTAACATCAAGTTTAACGGCCGCGATACCAAATGGCACTACAATAATATTCAACGCTGAAAGAGTGTTAAACTTCTCATCGAATAGGTATATAACAGGTATAAATGCTATTGATGGTTTTTTATACTGGACTGATAATTATTCTGAACCAAAGAAAATTCATATTAAAAGATGTGCTTCTGCCACGTTAGATTCTACCTCTCATACTAAGTTAATTATAGATGGCACTGATCATGGTTACATAAGAGAAAGAGATGTAACTGTTATTAAAAAATACCCATTAAACGCTCCTACTTTAACTATGGCCAACTCTCAGGTGGGTGGTCAAATATCTTCTAGCTTAACAACACCTGCTAACATGTTTCATTATAGAGAGGGTGATCAAAACGGTGATGTAATAGTTGTTCCAAGTGGTACTAGACATGGCGCTAACGTTCTTGATGATAATGGTGATCCTATAAAAGATTATACATCATCTAGTTCTGGTGTCAATTTACAATTAGACGGCACTGGTTTTCAATTTAGTCCTGCAAACTTATCATGGTCAGTTGGTGATCAGTTAAAACTAACTACAGAGATTGAAACTGTAGATTATGAGGTTAGACTTTCAATAACTGGAATTACAAACACTAGTAGTAACACAGTTGTTAGAGCTTCAGTATTAAGTATATCTTCTAGATTACCAAATATTGAAATCGATTGGGTTGCTGTTTTAGAAAGAAAAGACCCTTTATATGAATTAGTTTTCCCTAGATTTGCTTATCGTTGGAAATACGTTGATGGAGAGTATTCAGTTATGTCTCCTTTTTCTACTGTAGCTTTTTTACCAGAAAAAGAAGTTGGTTTTGATTATGAACCTGAAAAAGGTTATAACTTAGCAATGCTAAATCAATTAAGAGATTTAACAATTAGTGGTTTTGATAGTAAACCGGCAGATGCTATTGAAGTTGATATATTATATAAAGAATCAAACAGTACAAATATATATGTTGTAGAAACGTTAAAAGAAAACGAACAATCTTTTGAGGTTAAAAACGAAATATCACAAGGTATACTACCTTCAAACCAAATATTAAGACCTTATGATAATGTCCCAAGGTACGCAAAAGCTCAAGAAGTATCAGCAAACAGGTTAATATATGGTAACTACACACAACAGTACTCTATACCTGAAGACGCTTCTTTTGAATTAGAGTTAACATCTAATGATGTATCACCTGGAATACCTAAAACGTCAATGAAATCAGTAAGAACATATCAAGTCGGTGCTGTATTTTTAGATGCTTATGGTAGACAAACACCCGTTTTTTCAAGCGATAACGCTAGTGTAACAATACCTCAAAGTCTTGCTGTTAAACAAAATAAACTTAGGGTTAGATTAACATCTAATACTCCTGATTGGGCAACACATGTCAAGTATTTTATAAAAGAACCTTCTTCAGAATACTATAATATGGCTATGGATAGATGGTATGATGCTGAAGATGGTAATGTTTGGATAAGTTTTCCTTCTTCAGAAAGAAATAAATGTGCTGTTGATGATTTCTTAATACTTAAAAAAGAACACTCTAGTGACATTGCTGTTGCTAGTGATAACGGAGGTACTGTTAAATACAAAGTGTTAGCTATAGAAAATGAAGCTCCTGACTTTTTAAAAGAACAAAAAAATAGTATAGGTAGAATAGATACTCAATTTGGTAGAGGTGAAGATGTTACTGATGGTTTTCCTATAGAAGACGCGTTAAGAATAGTATTCCAGGACCAAACATAGCAGACACATCTCTTGGTGAAATAGCATTAAATACAATAGCTAATAAATTTTTTAGAATAAAATCACAATCTGGAAATGTCAGTGAATGGTATGCTGTCGAGAGCGTCGCAAGAGAAAATAGAAGTGGAGCTGCTGATGATTTTGGAGATACTAATGATTATTACATTGTAACATCAAAAACACCTTTAGGACAAGATATTACTTTTACTGGGACACCAGGTAATAAGCTTGCGGGTTTACAGTTTGAATGGGCTGAAGAAAATGTTGATTTATATAACTCTGAATATGCTGGTAGATTTTTTGTAAAAATATATAAAGACTCTCTTCTTGACGAGCATATACTTTCTGATGACAATGCTAACGAGTATGGTATTGTTTATAATGAAAAAATGTATTTTCTAAATCAATCAGCTAATAGTAGAGACGAATATAACGGCCGACAAGTGTGGGCTATAGATACTAGAGAAGCTGATAAAGGATCTGGTATGACATACGTTAATCCTAGGATTGGAGAGGGAATAAGAAGAGGTAGTAAAAAACTTGACCTAACAATATGGGGTTGGGGAGATGATGAATGGCCATCTTGGCAGTACCCTAGTAGAAGTGACTTAAGTGGTTCTGATACTTATTTTGATATTTATCAAAGATTAAGAAAACCTGGTACTTATTTAAGATGGACAGATGATCCTGATCAATCTGTTTATAAAATAAAACAAACAAGAACAGAGTATATATTAAACTACCATGATTCTTATGGCTGGCATGATAACTATGACGAATGGGGAAGTAACCACGCTATTAGAATGAAATTAGTTTTAGACAAACCTAGTTACTGGGATCCAACAAGAGCTGGTCAATTTGGAGGTGTTTCACCAAGTGACACACAATCAGAAAACAGCTCGGGTCAAAATCAATATCCTTTAACTTGTTGGGATGCGGATAGAGGTCAATCAAAGAAATCATTTACTAGGTTACAATTCTTAAAAAAGGTTAATGATGGTGTTACTTACGCTTCTGAAAACCCAGCTATATTTGAAACTGAACCTAAAGAAAGAGCTGATTTAAACTTATACTACGAAACATCGAAAACATACACAGTGGCTGAATTAGCTAACACTAACACAGATGGTGGTTGGAGAGAGTTAGATTGGTTTAATTGTTATTCTTTTGGTAATGGTGTTGAATCAAATAGAATACGAGATGATTTTAACGCGGTCACTATAGATAAAGGACCAAAAGTTTCAACAGTTTTAGCAGAACAATATAAAACTGAAAACAAACAGAATAGTATGATATGGTCTGGTATATACAACTCTTCATCAGGTGTTAATAGAACTAACGAATTTATACAAGCTGAAGCTATTACAAAAGATTTAAATCCTAGTTATGGTTCAATACAGAAAATGTTTACTAGAAGAGGAGATGTTGTTGTTTTTTGTGAGGATAAAACATTGAAAGTATTATCAAATAAAGACGCTTTATTTAATGCTGATGGTAGTTCAAACCTGCTAGCAAGTAGCAAAGTTCTTGGGCAAACAATACCTTTCCAGGGTGAATACGGTATATCAAGAAACCCTGAATCTTTTGCTAATTTTGCTTTTAGAATATATTATGCTGATAAAAACAGGAATGCTATTTTAAGACTTTCTGGTGATGGTATTGAAGAGTTAACTAGATATGGCATGAAAGATTATTTCAAAGATAAACTTAATGCTAGTAGTGGAAATATGATTATTGGTAGTTATGATATGGATAAAAACAATTATAACTTAACACTTGGTCCTTTAAATTCAAGAGAAACTGTTAGTTTTACTGAACTAACAAAAGGTTGGACAAGTAGAAAATCTTTCTTACAAGAAAATGGAGTATCTCTAAACGGTAAGTATTATACATTTAAAAACGGTGAACTATGGGAGCATAATTCTAACGCTTTAAGAAACAATTTTTATGGCACTCAATACCATTCGTCTATTAAGTTTATATTTAACGAAGCTCCTTCTGTAGTTAAAAACTTTAAAACTGTAAACTACGAAGGTACTCAATCACAAATAATACCTAATGTAAACGATACTAGATACGATAATAATACTGCTAAAGTTGGTTGGCACTGTGGTTCTTTAGAAACAGATCAACAATCTGGACATATAACAGAGTTTATTAATAAAGAAGGTAAATGGTTTAATTATATAAAAGGAGTAAACACAACGTGGAACAATGTACAAAATAGAGGTAATTTAGATATAGCTGAATTTTCTTCACAAGGTATAGGTAATTTATTAAATATAAGTGGTGAGGTTAATCCTGCTTCTTTCGTATTAACAATACAAGGTGGTACTGGTTTTGATGGGGTATATTTTAATCAAGGAATTTCATTTGGTTACCCTACTAACTCAGGTGACGACTACATATACACATACGACAGTCTAGGTCTTGGTAATATTAACTGTAAGCATGTATATGCTGCTGGTATACTTTACAACTCAGGAAATGGTTTGGAAACATACCCACCTATAGAATATAAAGGAGGCATGCTTTATAAGAGATCAACTGATTCTTATGCAGTTGGAACACAGCTTTATAGTGATATAAATGGTTTATCTACTTTTTATCCAGGTGTTTCTAGAAAATTTGTAGCAAACATTAGTACCTCTGACAGTCAGTACGGGAGTAATGGTTACCCTATAATATGGAACGAGAGTAATAACACAAGGGGTTTATTTGCTTTAAACCACAACTCAAGTAGCAACAATATCTCTAACAATTGGAAAGTGATTTCTACCGACTCTAATGGTATTATTACAGCTGTTCAAAACTACAACTCTGGAGGTTGTTATTAACAATAAATAAAATATAAATGGGATTAACAAATTGTACAATAAATTCGACTAGTTTAACAAAGGTGGGTGGACAAGCTGTTGACAACAACGCTGACATTGATGCTAATTTAGTAATAACACCAGTAGCATATCACAGTGTTAAAGCTTCTAGTTTTTCAGTAGCAGGTAGTCTTCCTAGTGCTATATCAGCAGTAACTTTTACAGATACTGGAACGCCTGGGACTTTTGCTAATACAGTTAGTGTTAATATAGATCTTAACGATAGCTACACGATGCCTAGTGCAGATACAACTGTAACACTAGATATTAACGGTGCTGCTGATAAAGGTGAAACTAATCAAACAACTGTGTCTGGTAGCAATGTACATATAAGTGATTCTAGTGTAACAGTAACAACATCACACTCGTCTCAAGCTGATAACTACAGTCAATCAGGTGTACCTAGTTCTACAGCGGTAACTTTATTTACTAAAGTATTTAGCGCTGGAACAAACAAGAAGTTTGCAAATGACCCAGCAACATGTTACACTATAGATTCACCTACTCTTAGTAGATATGTGGTTGAAGTTACTGAAAACACAGGTACTTTTGCTGGGGACAATTTAACACAATTTACCTTAACAGTTAAATATAAGTTTCCAAATGTTGATTCAACAAGTAATAAAATAACCTACATCGCTAGGGTAAAAGATAATATTACAGTATCAGATGATAAGATATACAAAGCTATAGTACCTTCTTCACAAATAAATTATTTTGGAGAGTCAAGGAATGTAACTATAGTAGGAGATTCCGGTGCTAAATTAAAAATCGATGCTTATGTTACTAGTACGCCAGCTGTTAGTTTACTTGGTTCTGAATACAACAACACGGGTAAAGAAATAACAGTAGGTAGTAATAATCAAGTTATTGAAACTATAACTTTTCCTGAAAACACAACAAACGCAGCTATATATTATACTGTTAAACTTACAGAGGTTAGTCCTTATGATTTTGTTTTTAATAGTGGTAATTCACCAAAGACTTATGCCTTAACACAGTATGCTCAAAGTTCTATAACATTTTCTGTAAGCAGAAACAGCACTACAGGTATGACAATACCTACTAACACATATAGTCAAACGGGTTTCCCATTATTAGATCCATTTGAATATGACGATGAATACCTACCTCTACCTGTTTCATGGGTTATAAATAGTAGTGGCGCGTCATGGAAACCAGCACAAACCCCAATTCAGATTAATGAAATAACCGGTAGCTCATCTATATCTGGATCTACAGACGTTAATATAGCTAATAGTGGTGTGATAGGTGGTACTTTAAGCGCTGTCGTTAATAATACATCTAATCCTAAAAAAGTAACCGTATCAGGTATTTATAGTGTTAGAAGATTTCCATCAATACCAACAAACGCTATTTTAAATCTAAGTAAAATTATAGAATTAAATACAGCTCCAGTTGCTAATACTCCATCGAACCAAGCTATAGCAAACAATACAGCTACAACATTTACCTTAACAGGTAGTGACGCAGATGGAGATACTCTTACGTTTAGCATCGTTAGTCAAGGTTCTAAAGGAACAGCTGTTATAAATTCATCAACCGGCGCTTGTACATACACGCCAAGTAGCGCTTTAGTTAGTGGCGGTGATACATTTACATTTAAAGTAAACGATGGTATAGATGATAGTAACACAGCTTCAGTTCCAGTTACTATAGCCTCTTCTGGATCTAACGCGCCAACGTTTAATTCTGTTTGGAGTTGGGACAACACGGAGGTAGAAATGACTCCCGGTTTAATTGGCGCCGCGGCTTTCCAAGGTACAGCAGCATACACTAGCAACTCAGTTGGTGCTACTAGTTTTAACGCTATATTCACAAGTTGGTCTTTAGATAGCACACATACTGGTTTCCCAAGTTATGTTGATAACTTTGGTGATATGACAATAAGATATACCTTTAAATATGGTAGTACAACACTAGCTTCAGATGTGGTTAATATAAACCAAGGCACATCGCAATTTGATCAATCAGCTAGAACAGGTACTATAAACGTAACATCATCTACTGTTACAGTACCTAATAGTCACAATAGTGGTAACGGTCTAATAGCTAGTGGTAGTTATACATTTGAATGGAAAATAGAATACGATAACGTTTTACAATAAGATATGGCAACAGTAACATTAGGATTTTTAAACAATATAAATACATCACTACAGAGAAAAACATCTACATCTTTAACAGGTATGGACCTTATATACTTTGTTAATAATGATGGTGACATTGTAAGATTAGGGCCGTGTATAGCAATAGGTAGAGATTCAAATGGTTTTCCATTTGTAAACGTTGATGTAGACGCGACAACACCTAGACCTAAACTAGGTAATTTTATATTTTTTGGTAAAGATACCCAAGTAGGAACGTCAGGGGTTATAGGTTATTATGCAGAAATAGAGTTTATAAACAACTCAACAAGCGCAGCGGAATTGTTCTCTGTATCAACAGAGTTCTTTCCAAGTAGTAAATAATCAAGAAAAAGTGTAATTATTAATATAAATAAAAGAATATGAGTTCACCAGCGAAATTATTTCCAGTTATGGCAGCAATGGGTGCAGTTAAAGGTTTAACTAGCATAGCATCTGGTATAATAGGTAGTAAGAAAAGAAAAGCCGAGCAACGAAAAGCTCAGGGAGAATATAACAGAATGAAAGATAAGTTAGCTACAGCTGATACTAGTAATATATATGCTGGTATGGAAAACGCTTATGAGGACTTAACTGTAAATACACAGCAAAACGAAATGGTTGCTGAGCAACAAAACCAACAACTAGCTAACACTATGAATTCAATGCAAGGAGCCGCTGGTGGTTCTGGTATTGCAGCATTAGCACAAGCTATGGCAAATCAAGGCTCTCAGAATATTCAACAAAACATGGCTAGCGTTGGTCAACAAGAACAAGCTAATCAAATGGCTAAGGCAAGAGGTCAGAATCAAATAGACATGCTAGAAAGAAAAGGTGAGATGATGTCTAGAGAGGCTGAAAAAGATAAAATGGACACTGAATTTGGTATGGCTTCTAATAGGTTAAAAGCCGCGAACGCTGCTAGAGCAAAAGCAACTCAAGCAATAGTTGGTGGGGCCACTCAAGCTTTAGGATCTGGTTTACAACTAGGTAACATACTTGGTAAATCATCTGCTCCTGGTGGGTTTGGTGGAGGAGGTCAAGATGGTTTTGGTGGTGGTATGCAAAATAATCCAGAATTATTTGGGCAAGGTGGTACACCTTTATTTGGTGGAAGTTAATAAAAATAAAATATAAGATATGGCAATGGACATGAACATAGTAAATGCTGATAAGGACATTAAAGGTCCTGATGGTGGTTTTGTAGACCACGGTAAAGCATTTGATCCTTTTTTAAAAGAAGCTAGTCGTAGAACAGACATGGCTATTAGGTCTCAAGAATACGAAAGACGTTATCAAAGAAGTAAAAGAGATGCTGCTGAGAATAGGGTTAGAACTATGATCGATGGTATGCCATCTCCTGATATTAGTAAAGTTAATGATAAGTTAAGACCTGAGTTACAAAAAGAGCTTTTAGCTCTTAAACAAGATTATGCTGCTAATGCTAGAGTAGTAGCTGAAGCTGATCCAACGTCTGAAGCATATTTAAATGCTAAAATCGCTATGGATAATGCCATGGGAGGTTTAACTAATATAAACAATAGCTTGGTAAAAGATAAAGAAGATAGCGAAGCTTACTTAGCTGACTTTGACAATGGTTTAATATCAGAAGCTGTTTCAGACGAAGATAGAACTATACTAGCTCACACAAGAGGTGGTCAATATGATAGTGTTTATTTTGAAGGAGGTAAGAAAAACTATGTATGGACAGATCCTGTAACAGGTGAATCACGTGTTACCAATGAAGATGATATACCTAATTACTTTATTGAAAACGCTGAAGCTGGTTCTGCTTATATAGACATGTGGTCTAAAGCTACAGCTAACGCATCTAGATATGGAGTACCTTATGACGATCAAACAACACAGATACAATTAGCTCAACTATATAAAAAGATAGGTAGAGAAGGTGTTTTATCTATGGCTTATGATGATATTGGTGGTACTGGTGATAGTTTTGTTGAGAACTGGCAAAAGAATAATCCTGATTCAAATATAGACTGGAGAGACGGTGCTAATGAAGAATTATTAAAACAAGAGTTGTCTAAATATTTAGGTGAAGTTATGGGTACTAGCGTAGGCGCAAGTGTAGAAAACTATAATAAAAGAAAGAAACCTAAAGATGACAAGGTCAATCCACCAAAAACAAAACCAACTTTTTCTAATTGGATGGTGAACAACGCTGCTAATCCAGCTCTAACAACTAATGACTTCCAAAACAATGTGTTTGCTGGTACTGGTTTAAAGATAGTAGATATGGGTGGAACTTTTGGTATTTTTGATTTAGATGAAAACAGAGGTTATAGAGACGCTACATCAGCTAAAAAGAAAAACGAATATGTTGCAAACGGACAAATAACGTATCTAGCATCTGGTATAGAGTCACTTTCTTTATCAAAAGACGGTCAAATGTCTAAGATACTAGAGCAGTTGTTTGCGAACGGTAAAATCAAATAAAATAATTATATGCCTCATAACAAGAATCACAAGCAGGAAATACCTTGGTATTGGCCTGAAGGAGTTGAATATACTGGTCAAGACATTTTAGACAGCGAGTTAGCTGGAGATGAAGCTATAAATGATCCTATTGAACCTGTAAACGTTGAAGCTGCTAGGCTTTATGGAGATAAGTTTGATAGACAAGCTGCCGCTATGATTGAGGATAGAAGAAAAAAAGACGAGGCAGAAGATAAAAGAGCTACCAAAGCTAGATCATCTAAAGAATACGCGAGCGCCGAGGCAGACGCTGCTTCTTGGTTTGATAATCCTGAAGATGTAATGACAACGTACGGTGAAGATTATGATCTTGAAGATTACGATAATGTTGTTGATTGGGAAAAAATATACTTAGGTGATTCCGACCCTGATAAGGGAGACTCAGACTCTTATAAAGACATGGCTAAACTAGTTAAAGCTAGGTATGGTGAAGAAGGTTGGTTTGGAGGCTGGACAGCTAAAGAAGGTTTTGAAGGTTTAGAAGAATCTGATATTGATAAATTAATCAACGATCAAGTTGAAAGAAAAGCTAAAGAACAGAGTGTATCAAAAGCTAAAAACCGTAAAACTTATTTTAAAGAACAAA
>Ga0181397_1000528_pt1 | contig 14343 bp, 8 predicted proteins | sample 20SPOviralmetaG_FD_130126 | JGI IMG/M metagenome (GOLD analysis project Ga0181397, IMG submission 130126) | Marine viral communities from the oligotrophic San Pedro Time Series (SPOT) site, San Pedro Channel, CA, USA - 20 SPOT_SRF_2011-02-23 | ecosystem: Environmental > Aquatic > Marine > Strait...
GCACCCTGTTGTTAAAAACGAGATACGTGAAATATTTAGAGGCAACGAAGCGGCTGCCACTTACTTCGATGATTTAGCGGACGACTTAGAAGAATGGAAGAAAGGACCCGAGGGAGGGGACGGTGTGTTTACGCCTAGTGAAGACGAGTTTAACCAGTATGTCGCTCAGTGGACGCAAGATTATAAAGACAAACTCCAGATAACGGCAAACTCAGCCGCTGAAGGCGCGTTTAATACTTCTATTGCAGCCGGGTATAATAAAACTCTTCCAAGGTATAAGCGTGAAGTGTTCGACTATGTTGAGAGAGCTTCTCTTAACGACTTTCAACAGCAAGCTAACCTGAACCTAGACGCTGCTTACAATTCTACTTTAGGAGGACTTGAGGGAGAGACGGGAGAGGTCAATTACGATACTCTTCTTTCAGCCCCTTGGTGGAACACTATTCGTCAAAAAAATCCTGATGAGTTAGATGGTTTTATTAGTCAGTCCGTTCTTGGTTCAATAGACAGAGCATTAGACTTTGGAAAAGGAGGCAAGCCTCTAGTAGCGCTAAAAGAACTGGAAAAAGCTAAGATTATGCTTGGCCTCCCAGACTCGGACAAGGACTACAAATACCGTGGTAAAATTTCGTTTAAAGAAGGCACCGTAGGGCAAAAACTTTTTGCGTCTATTGTTGCTGCCGAAGAGTCTATTGAAGAAAGAGAGCTGAATAACACAGGTAAAAAATCCGCTGTGTTTTTAAGCAAACTTCAGCCTTATGTTACTGCGTCTATGCATAATCGAGGAACTGTAGAGAATACTGATTTAGATATTCTTCTCAGTAACCCAAACACAAACAACATAGAAGCTATAAGAGGGATGTTTGCGCCGGAAGACGTAAAATCTACTCACGTTCAAGAGCTACTTAAGGAGTATGAGGAATTTTCTTTCGAGGAAAGAATCATGGCTAACGAAAGCTTATACTCTCTTGTTGAAAAAACCCGCACTAACCAAGAAGAACGGCTAGCTGTAGCTCAAAAGGTCATAGCGCCTACTATGAAATCGTATTCAAACCCTAACGTATACGCAACAGGGGACGACGACGCTTTAGCAAAAGCGATGATGAATATTTTAGTAGACGAAGACGGTCAAACTACAGTTTCTGATGATGTAAGAGCCGCGCTAAATGACCGAAACGTAACGCAAGGAGCCGAAAGAACAGGAGAATTTCCTTTGCCTGTGGTGGGTGCGTTAAGCGGAGAGCAAATAGAAGTAATTCTTCAAAAAGCGCAAAGCGACACGGACCTAGAGTCGCGGCAAGCTATAGATGATTTTGTTGAAACCTTTGCAGAAGAAAATGGCAGAAGCCCTGCATTAGCTGACTTTAAAGACCAGCTTGGTCCTACATTAGTAGACCTTAGTAGCAGAGGGTTTATGGAAAAAGTTCACGACATGGTGCAGAAACAAGTGAGCGAGGAGCGTATGCGTAAATTCCGCAAAGGAGAAACTGTTAACTTAAGAAAAATCACCGAAACAGATGCTCAAGGAGTGTCGGAAACCAAACAAATTGCTACACCAAGCACGGCCCGTGATTTTTATAAGACCGTAGACACGGCATACAAAAGCCAGCAAAAAATCAGAGCTGATAAAGCTAAGCTTTCGGGAAAGCAAAAAGAGTTTACTAAAGAAGACTCAGTTCAAAGCAAGAGGTTTCTTGAAGCTTTAGATGAGCAAAAAGGCCAAGCTGAATTAGCTTACGAGGTGGCGGAGAAAGCGGTAACTAGCAATATATACGACCACATGACTCGCGGGACCTTTTTTCCCGGCAAAGGGTTTACTCAAGAAGAGTATAGCGCTGCTCAAAGAGGAGTTTTAGACGCTTTTGAAACCAAAGTGGAATATGGAATTAGCGCAGACGAAGCTATGGCCTACTACACATCTACTATGGTTAACGGCTCTATGGGTAGAAGAGTTCTTATTCGTTCTTCAGAAGACAGATTTAACGCAATTCACGACAAGATTGAGGAGACTGGCGGGCAAGACTTAAACAGGTATAGAGAGCGTTACTTAGAATTTGATAAATACAAAAAAGAGTATCGACGTAAGTTCATACGCCAAATACCGACAAGCCCAACTTATTTAAAGTCTCCTAATTTAGCTAGAGGTGCTTATGCGGACTATTACACAGACCGCCTATTACCAGACGTAAGAGCAACGGACCAAGACGGAGAAATTGTTGAGGGTCAGACGTTAGCTGTAAAAGGTGACCCGGCTGACAGCACCATTGACATAGGCTTTTTAAGTCGAATTAAGCCACCAGTGACAGACCTACCGGTAGATGGCGTTAACTATAACGCTAAGGGTGGAATCAAAAGCTACAACATGGCTGTTATTAAGTCCTCGTTAGACGCAGACGATAAAGGCTTAAATAAAATGGCACGTTTGTGGGGATACGAAGACACCAAAGAAGGTCTTAAGGAATTCCTAAAATACCAATACACTCACCCTCTTTTTGAAATCCGCAAAAGAACGCAGGGTAAGTAAACCTAATTTAGCAAAAGAATGAAGAACCCTATTTCTGTAACAGAAGACAACCTGCAACGCGATTTGGCGTTAAACATAGACGGGTCGAATGTGTCTGGAGCCGTGACTAACGTCACTCCACAGCAAACGACTCCTGAGTCCGCTTTAGATGAACAAATCGAAGGTAAAACTATTGAAGACGCTAAGCCTCGTTATGAGAACTCTGTTGATTCTACCCCAGAGCCTCCTCAAGAAGAAGGAGCGTCCTTTGGAGATTTTGCCGCTGATGTAGGTTTGTTTGGGTTAAGAGGAGTAGAAGGTTTTGTTGAAAGTGTAGGGGGGTTGTTTGGCTCTAAGTGGGACCGAGACGAATGGAGCGTATTTGGTAAGTCAAAAACTCTTGTAGGCACCTTTGGCGAAAACATTGTGCAGTTTGGTATAGGAATGATTCCCGGGTTGGGGACTGCGGGGTTGGTGTCTAAAGCCGCTAAGCTTGGTAAAGTTGCTAAAATAGCAAAGACCGCCAAAGCTGCTAAAGGAGCTAAACAACTAGAAGGCGTATCCTCAGTCGCTAAGGGCAACAGAACCCTAGGAGCGGCTACTATGCAAAAGCTTGCTAAGATGAAGCCAGCAGCCCGTAGAGCTGCGGTATTTGGCTACGCAGGGGCTGTGTCAGACTTTGTGGCCTTTAAAGGACAAGAAGCCCGTCTTTCAAACCTAGTGACAGAATGGGGAGCTGACAGCAAGCTTCTGGATTATTTGTCGTATGACCCTGAGCAAGACAACAACGAATACGAAGAGAGGTTAAAGAACTCTATTGAGGGTTTGTTTGTTGGTGGTGTGGCTGGCGGCGCTATTGGTGTTCTAGGAAAAGTGTTTAGGAAGTTTCGACGTAAAAACGAGCTAGTAGGAAAAGGGACACCTGAAGAAGAAGCTATTGAAACTGCTGAGCGAGAATTTATAGCGGACGTTGCAAGCGACAAGGATGCCGTAAAAGACATGACGGACCTCAATGCTACCATAGCGCGAGAGAAGATTATTAGAGATAACGGCTCTCTTCCCGCTCCCTTCAAAACTGAAGAGTCTCCTTTTAAGACCGATGTTGACGAACTTCCTTTAGGCGGTGGAGACATGCCGCCAAAGAAAAAGGCAGCGCCTATACAAATAAACGGAAAGGTCGCAAAAGAAAAGGATGTGGACGGAATGACAGAAGCTCAGGTAGATAAGTTTCTCACGGAATACGGAGACATGGATATTCCAAGCGTCTCTGGGTCTTTGGCAACTAAAAAGCAAATCGCCAAAGACATTATTAAAGGAGGGGAAGACGCTATTCAAACAACTCTAGACCTTCAAGGGGTTGTAAACGAGGTCGTAGAATCTAACGCTGAAACTTTCTTAAAGACTACCGGAGACCAAGCGGCAATGTCTGCTCGTAAATTGTTTGACGGCTTAAGAAGCACTGAGGGGCTTACGGCTCTGTTTAGAGCGGTTAGTAAAAAAGCCGTATCTTTACGCACAGAGCTGCACGGCAAGCCTAAGAATGCTCAAGAGCTTTACGACAGGAACGAAGGGTTCTTATTGGAGTTGGACCACACAGATTTATTCGACAGAGACTTAGCTCAGCAACAGCTAGAGAACGCTAGGGGTAATGTTGAAGACTTAGAAAAAATCTACGCCGAACAGAACGCTATCTATAAGCTCTACAATTACCTAGCCGAAGAGGTAGGCCATTCCGTAGACAGGGCTATTAAATCTAAGGCAACAAAAGAGGATATTACATACGAAGGGATAAAAAAAGGTGAAGTCAGGACTTTTGAAAAAGGATACAAAAGTTTGCTTACGGATGTTTACCAGAACCTCGACTTTCTAGTAGCAGCAAAAGAACTCTGGGCTCAATACGGAACCCACCTTTCTATGGGAATGCTTCAACGTAGGTTTATTTACGAAGGGACGGGCAGCGGAGGGATGAAGTATAAATCTCGTGATTTAGGGTTTTCTCTTAAGAAAGACGCTGACCCAAACGCGAAAAAAAGCACCGTCCAAGAGCTAAGAGAGTCTCTTTACCGCAAAGGCGTTAGAGGGTCTCGCAGCGAATCAAAGTTTCTTAGAGAGCTGGAACAAGCAAAGAACTCAGGAGACATTGGCGCGGCCTTAAGCAAGCTTGGCGCAGACTCTCGAAACGGGTTTGCTAGGACAATGGGTTACTACCTTAACTCTCTTCTGAGTAGCCCTGTTACTTGGGGTGTTAATATGGTTGGTAGTGCTTTGATGAAAGCATTCCGAGACTTTGAGATGATGGCAGGAGCTATGGGTCAATACGGCATGACTGGTAACGCAGACCTGCTTAAAGCCCGTGTTAAGGCTACGTTTGATATGGAATCCTTTCTAGACGCGTGGAAGTATGCGGCTATTAGCTTAAAAGCGGGAGAACCTCGAAGCGTTGCTGGGTTTGTTGCTTATTCGGATAACCGATTTGAAGACCTTAAAAGTGGGTGGGTTTTTGGAGACGCAGACTCAAAGAACCCTTTAACGACTGCCGGAAACTGGTTCGGTAATCTTGTGTCAGGCCCTTCAAGGGTATTGATGGCGGGTGATGAGTTGTTTAAGCAGTGGAATTATCGTTCGTATGTTAAGAGCGACCTAGCGATGGAGGCACATCGTAGAGGCATAAAAAACCCCACAGAAATTGCCTCTTACGTTAGGGATAACTTTGAGAACTATGTGACTAAAGAAGGGCGCTTTATGAATGAGGCGAACGTCTATAAAGAAGCTTCTGCAAAGGCTGATGACGAAGGGCTTAGGTTTGGTAAGAGGACAGCGTTTGTGGACGAATACATGGACGAAAACTTTTACAGTAACAATATGCGTCTTCAGGACGGCACTATTTACAAGACCACATACCAAAGAGATATGCTGGTTGACCGGGCAACAGACTGGTCTTTGATAAACACTTTTACAAACACACCAGAAAACGCCTTTGCTCGCTGGGTGTCTACTCAGGCAATGGCTTCTCCTTGGTTAGCCTTTGCTATTCCGTTTGTTAGAACTCCCACTAATATCCTTACTTTTGCGTTGAGCCGCGTTCTTCCTTTGCCGGGATTAGGCCGGGTCCACCACAGTAAAGCTAAAGAGTTTAACGAGAGTTTTCATCAGTTCAAAACTGACAAAGGCTATCGAAGCTCTTTGAACCCGTTTCTAAGCGGAGAGTATGCCGTAGAAACAACTAAGAGATATGCGGCTGTAGCAGAAGGAAAGGCTCCCGGAGTAGGTGCTCCAAACGAAGCAATAAGTAAGTATAAGAACTCTCCTTACAACGAACCAAAGATTATTGAAGAGGATATTCCTGAATCAAAAGCAGCGGCGTCTTTTAGAGCTGAGGAAGGCCCAACGGGAACAATACACATCGACAAAAAGAGGGTCCGTGAAATGTATGAAAGGAAAGCTTGGCAAGCTAAAGACCCCCGAGTCAAAGGCATTAAGCCTATACCGGACGAGTATATTCAGTCATACGATGATTTTGAAGAGTTTGTTATAGAGCATGAACGGGCGCACCAATACCTGAAGCAGCGCCACAGAAAAAATGAGTCTAAAGTTGCCTATGAAAACCGAATAAACAAAGAAGCTCTAAAAAGAATGGAGGCCAATAAGGAAGGCGGCAAAGGTTGGCAGAAAGAGCTTCAGCGCCTTTACGCAGATACTCCATTTACCGAAGCGATGGTAAAAGAGCACCGAGACTTGCAGATTCAAGGGGACGCGGTGAAAACCGCTGAGAACATAGGAAGACTGACAACTTCCGCTATGATGACCGCTTCGGTTGCTTATACGATGGAGCTTATGCAAGAGAGAGTTACAGGCTCTCCCCCGAAAGGATTGTCAGCAAAGCGAGCTTGGGAGGCTGTAGGTAAAAAGCCTTATTCTATTTTAGTTGGTAGCGGAGAAGACGCTAAATGGGTTAGTTATCAAAAGATGGACCCATTTGCCACCATACTTGGAATATTTGCGGACACAGTGCACATGACAGACGCCGCGTTTAGAAACGAAGGGCAGGAGTTATTTGCTGATACGAATGAGAAGGCGGCAGCTATGAAAGGAATTCAAAAGGTTTACGCAATACTGTCGCTAACATTCTATAACAACATTACAAACGGGTCTTATGTTGAAGGTCTTTACAATGTTATGGAGCTGTTTAAAGACCCTACCCAAGCCGACAAGATGGCTGGAAGTGTTCTTGGCGGAATGGTCCCCACCGGACTTACGTGGACAGAAAACCTTGTTGAAGAAGAACCTCAAATTTACGAAGCAAGGAAGATTCTTGACCACGTAATGAAGAGGATACCGGCTTACATGAGACCAGACGTTCCAGAGACAATCTGGAGTAGCGCTTCATTGATGCCTAAAAGAAACTGGCTTGGAGAAAAAGTGCGCAAGCAAGGACCATTCCTTCCGTCTTTTGTTGGAGCAGGGCAACAAGTTCCTCATTCGTTTGATATTGTTGACCAAGAAATTTTAGCTCTAGGCCGAGGGTTTAACCAGAGAAGCCACACATGGGCTGCGGGGACGATAGACTCTACAATGTATCGCAATGAACCCGGAGGGCAGACCGCTTACGACAGGCACCAAGAGCTAATGTCTACCCGTGTTCTTGGAGGGCGAACTCTAAGGCAGTCTTTAAGGGCGTTAATTCAATCTAACGACTACCAGCAGTTACCTCCAGCTACAGACATGACTATGGGTAAGCAACACCCAAGAAGCATGGCTATTGGTAAAATTCTTACGTTCTATAACGCTGACGCAAAAAACAAGGTTCTTAAAGAGTATCCTGAACTACGCGCTCACTATTACGAAAGTATTAACAGAAAATAACCACTCATAGATATGGCATTATCCTATACAGAAATAACCCTCGACAATGCAGGAGGGGCGACAGACAAGGACAATACTGAGTTTTCTTTCACGTTCGATTTTATCAACACGGGAGACATCAAAGCTATTGTATCAAATAACAGCGGAACGACTTGGACTTCAGTGCTTACCAATAGTGGGGCTACGGGAGACTTTGATTCCAAAGGCATCGACTCGACTAATAAGAAAATAAAGTTAGCCGCAGCGCCGTCCGCCGGTCCAACCAACGCAGTTGCTGGGTCTTTGTTGCGTATTTACCGAGCGTCTACTCTTAACGCTATTGTAGATTTTCAAGGAGGCTCACGCATTGCGGAAGCAGACCTAGATAACGCTTATAAGCAAGGGCTGTTCTGCGCTCAAGAGGTGTCAGAAAATGCGTCTACTTTAGGAGGAAGCGGCGCTGCTCTAGGCGACAACAGCGTTGACCATAACCACATTGTTACAGATGCGGTGAGGGCCGACGAAATCCAAGCAAATGCCGTTGGAACATCAGAGATTGCTAACGACTCAGTGACCACCGCTAAGACGGCAAACACAATGGACTTTAAGACCGAAGGGTCCACCATTATCCTTCCGTCTGCTAATAGAAACCTGTCAGCTACTGACGCAAACTACGGATGGACAGGAACAGTTCCAGTAGGGCGCGGGGGAACTGGTTATTCATCCCTGAAAACGTCAAACGTCTTGGAAAAGATAACTGGACCTTGTGACGGAACTACCGTTTATAGAACTCCCGACGCTCCCAATAGCACATTTGTCATGCCTAACGTGTCTGCTGTGCAGAACGTAAGCACTAGCTGGGGGGATGTAAGCGGCTCAGCCGCGAATATTATTCCCCATGCGGAAGCAACGCGAATAGAATACGAGTTTAGTTTTACGGTATCGAAAGATGCAACCTCACAAGCTTTAACTTATTTTCGACTAATGGCTACTGACGAAGGCTCTTCTTCTGCAACGGAAGTAGACCACGCTAGGTTTACCATAGGCGGGCCTGAGTTTAACGGAACCCTTATCCATTTTAAGTGGGTATTTGGTAGGTATGACTCAAGCATCCCGTCTGCGCACACGGACTTAGGTATGGGAGTGTTTGGCTCTACTTCAAGTTTGGGAGCAGACCCTTGGAACGGTTCTAGAACTCTTTATTTACAGTGTAAGCAAGAAGCCGACGCTTTGCCTACGTTGGCAAGACGGAAGTCTGCTATATCTGCGGCACAACTAACCGATTCTGGCGATGTGTTAGCGATAACAACAGCTACTAACTGGATTGATTTAGACCCCGGTAGGACTGAAATTGTTAAAGTGTCCGGTCCGTGGAGCGGAGCTACTACGAGCCCGGTAGGTTACTATAAGGCTACCTACGTTTCTAATACACAATTTACGGCTACTCCTTTGGCGGGTGGCGACGAAACTTATAGTAGTTCTGAAATTGAAGACGCTTATGTGTATTCTTGGGTTCCTAGTGACCACCTTTCGGACACTAGGCTCCACGCTATTCCGCATCACACTGACGAAGCCACGTTGGACGCTCAACTTAGAACTCCTATTTTAACTATTACCTCTGTGAAATAATGGACTCTACCCATGTTCCTGCTGCGGTTGGTATAGTAGGTATGCTAGGCACCTTTACGCTTTCGGATATTAACTCGATGGTAGGTATCGCGGTGGGGGTGACCACGCTGTGCTACTTAATATTAAAGACAATCAAGGAATGGAAGGACAAGTAGACAACCAAGAAGAACAACTCAAAAGCCTTCAGGCCCTCCTCATTAACGAGTTCATTACTCGTATTGAGTCAGGAGAAGCTGCACCAAGCGACCTAAATGCCGCTAGGCAGCTCTTGAAGGACAATGGCATCCACGCAGGACTGGCTAAGGATAACCCTATGGAAAGTCTTGTTAAAATCTTACCGTTTGACGAAGCAGCTCATGGCTAGGAACTACAGAAACGAATACGACTCATATCACAAGAAGTCGAAGCAGAAGAAACGCCGAGCGGGCCGCAACAAGGCCCGGGCGATGATGATTAAGGCGGGTAGAGCGAAGAAGGGTGACGGCAAAGATGTCCACCATGCTGACCGAAACCCAAAGAACAACTCTCGCTCTAACCTAAGAATCCAGAGCAAGAAGACGAACAGGTCGAACAACAAGTAATCTCATGGAGGTTCCTGAAAAGCTTAAAGACTTCCGTAACTTTCTATACATTGTATGGAAGGAGCTGAACCTCCCTGACCCCACCCCAATCCAATATGAAATCGCTGATTACATGCAAAGAGGAGATAGACGAGCTATTATCGAAGGCTTTAGGGGAGTCGGTAAAAGTTGGATTTGCTCTGCATTCGTTGTCCACCAGCTCCTCCTCGACCCACGACGAAATATCCTTGTCGTCTCTGCGTCAAAAACAAGAGCAGACGATTTCAGCACTTTTACACTTAGACTCATCCATGAGTTACCTATTCTCGCTCATCTGCGACCATCTGATAAGCAACGATTCTCTAAAATCAGCTTTGATGTCGGACCCGCGCCAGCCTCCCATGCCCCCTCCGTCAAATCCTTGGGGGTCACATCGCAACTGACGGGTTCCCGGGCGGACATCATTGTTGCTGATGACATCGAGGTGGTGGGTAATAGCGCCACCCAAGGGATGCGCGATAAGCTTGGCGAGCAGGTCAAGGAGTTCGACGCCATCATCAAGCCGGACGCTACGTCCAAGGTATTGTTCCTTGGAACACCACAGTGCGAGGACACCATCTACAATAAACTCACCGAGAGAGGATACCGGAAGCGCATCTGGCCAGCTAAATACGTCACCAGTAAGACCAATGACGCTAACTATGACGGCGCTGTAAGCCACATATGCGTTGATGACGAGGCCGAGGGGTCATCTACAGAACCTTTGAGGTTCTCTGACATCGACCTAGCGGAGCGAGAGGCTTCCTACGGACGCACCGGGTTCTCCATGCAGTTTATGCTGGATACCCGCCTGAGTGACATCGACAGGTTCCCTCTGAAGACCAGCGACCTCATAGTGATGTCTGTGGACCCCGAGGTGGCCCCAGAGAAGCTTGTGTGGGCTCGGGACCCTAAACTGGAGTGGGACTCGTCTGTGCCCAATGTGGGGCTATCTGGGGACCGTTTCTATCGCCCCATGGAAACCATAGGGGAATATATCCCGTATACCGGCTCTGTGATGTCCATTGACCCCTCTGGGCGGGGCAAGGATGAGACCGGATACGCCATCATCAAGATGCTGAATGGTTATCTGTTTGTTGTTGATGCCGGAGGAATACAAGGGGGATACAGCGATGAGGTCCTCAAGGCGCTCACCATGAAGGCCAAAAAGAACAAGGTGAATGCCATTGTGGTCGAGAGCAACTTCGGAGACGGTATGTTTGTCGAGTTGTTCAAGCCAGTGCTCACCAAAGTTCACCCGTGCACCATCGAGGAAGTCAGACACAACATCCAAAAAGAAAGACGGATAATCGACACCCTAGAGCCTGTGATGAACCAACACCGGCTGGTAGTTGACCCGAAAGTCATACAACATGACTATGAAAGCGCACAGAAATACCCGCTAGAGTCCCAGCTTAAATACCAGTTGGTCTACCAGATGTCCCGGCTAACAAGCCAACGAGGGGCAATAACCCACGATGACCGCCTAGATGCCCTGAGCATGGCCGTGGCCTACTGGACCGAACAGATGGCTCAGGACGCCGATAAGCGCATCAGGGAGCGCAAGACAGACAGAATAGACGCTGAGCTACAACGCTTTGCGGAAACCTATATGGGAGCCAAGGGGTCTAAGGCTACTTGGATGTAACAATGAATATAGAACCACCTAAGTTTATCAACGTAGCCGGACAGCGCATCCCGGTGCACGTAAAGGACGAGATGCCCGGAAGGTTGGCTGAGTATGACCCCGAGATGCGCTGCATAAACCTACACAGAAGCGTTCTAAGGGACCGCCAGTTGTTTCGCTCTTGTCTGGTGCACGAAGTGATCCACTGTGCCCTTGACCTAGCTGGTATCTCGTTCAACACAAGCAGAGTCCTGTCCGAAAAGATAGAGGAACAGGTCGTAACAGCAGTGGAGAGCTTAGCTGCACCAGCCATTATAAGGGTCTGGAGGCTCTGAGAGATGGGATATATGACCACTTAGGGTATCTCTAAGATACGCTTAGAGCTGTCTTACGGTTAAGAATAACAACACACCTATAATGGATGTTGAATGTGGGTTCTAAGTGTTTATTTCACTTTTAAAGGCACCTACCGGACACTCATAGTGTAGCTCTAGGCGCACCGTGTCAATCATAAAAATATGAAAAGAAGATTTAGGCGCACCGTTAGGTGCCGCCAAAGGCGTCGAAGAGAGTGCCTAAAGGCTTGCTCTCAAGGCCAACCTAAATAGTTTTGTTGCGTGTTGTGTGTTGTGTGTAACGCAAGCTTCTCGTCCCCCTTAAACGTGGGGGGCGAGGAGTTACAACAACTATAAACCCAATAAAAGATGAGCATTAGGGGACGTTATAACAAAGAACATAAAGTCAGAGACACTTCAGGTCTCTACATCAACAATCTGTCTTCCTCAGTAAACAAGGCGTGTGACGCTTGGTTAGAGAAAAAGGGCCTCAAAGCCCCTAGCTGGAAAGAACAGATGAAATCTAAGCAGAAACCTAAATGAGAATCATTGATGTTTCTAAACACTGGGGGCATATACAGCGCATAAGCCGCTTAGCATTGATTAAAAGCCATTTAGAGGAGCTTAAAGCGCACCTTAAGGGCGATGAGAAAGCTCTGGGGTTACTTGGGGAGCTTAAGGCCCTTTGTTTTGGTAAGAAAATCTGAGGTGGTAACGCTCTAGCGTGATTGGGGCGGCCCCCCCATACCCCCCTAGCGCACGCACCAGCACTAAGGACACTCAATGCGTCCCGCAGCGCACAAAAAGAAGACCCTTTGCGCGCCTCTGGGTGGGCCGGGCGTGATTGATTGTGTTGGCGTTTTTTGGTTCCACTAAGAAGACACCTACTATCACACCAGTAGCCACACTCAAAGTGTGTGTGTGGTGTGTTGTGTTATGTCTATAGAAACCACAGACAATACCATCGCTCCTTATGCGCACTACGTCTCACCATACGTGCGCATCAAAGGTCCTCTGCCAACCAAGCAACAAGGCTCAGCGCACAAGCCACAACAAACTACACAAGTAGCTACACCAGTAGCTATCACAGTAGTAGTCAACACCAAGCCTGATGAGCACAGTAGCTACTGGCAATAACAATATCCCACAAACAAATGCTGGAGGTAGACCTGTGGGGGTCCTGTTCAGGCAACGTCCTTTACAGAGTAATCCAAAGAAAGCATCAACTAATTACAACATAGACCAAAGTCTCCTAGGCAAGAGAGTAAACTGCCTACACCTACACTGTGCCTCAATCACCTGTATGTCCTCGCTCACCGACCTTGCGCAAGCATTGGTGTAGTGCGGGCTTAGGAATAAGTTGCTCGTCTTTGCGTATCCCAAATGACTCTAGCTTCTGCGTCATGGCCATACTCAGCACTGTCCATTCAAGCTTTCAAAACAAGCCCTCAGAACTGCCATGCCACACATAAACATGAAGTAGTTCGTTTTTAACTATCATCAAAGCAGAACTCACAATGTCTTTCAACAGCCTATCCATGCCCCTGCTTTGGGCTTTGTTTGTTGTCAGATATTTTCATGGGTTCTCTTTGGTTCTTTTTTTGCCCTTGGTTGCACTTAGTGCAGGGCAAAAGAAGAGAACCTGCACATAACCATGGAAAATACATCCGACACAAAGACAGCCCACACTAGGGGCATCGCTACGCTTGAAAGAATCATTGACAGCCGCGCCGGCTGCACTGAGTTCCACTTCGACGATGAGAAAAACGAGCACTACTTCAAAGTATCTGAGTGGCCTGACAATCCTGAAGACGTTTTGAAGGGAGCTAAAATCGGTCAGAGCTTCAAGTATGGCATTAGCCGCAGGGAAGCCAGAGTCACAAGGGACGCAAAAGGACACGAGCAACTCACTCCTGCCCGGACTGACACCACTATCATGCGCAAAATCGCATCCGAGTAATGGACATACAGATAACAGAGGCACAGCGGAGAGCGTCATTAGCGGCGCTCTCCGCTCCTTCACGCCCGGAGATATACGCTGGGGTCAAGAAGGACCCCAACCAGTGGATTCCTCCCACAAATCCTTACTACGACGATAAGGGTAAGCTACGTAAACCTGCAAGAGCACTGGTTTACCAGATGGCACACGCATACGTTAACTATCATCTCAGACCAGTTTACCGTTATGTGCTTTCTAACCTCTCTCCCAAAGAAGCTAAGAAGTTCCTCAACGAACTTGCAGACACAGTCGTAGAGGACTGGGAATACGCAGTCGGTGACATACGAGGCATCGACTCTCCTAACGTATTCAGCAACGCAGCTATCGACGACCTTCAGACAGGCTACAAACCAGAGCAGCTCCCTCTCACCAAGGTTGACCCTCCAACCATGCGTCCATGGCACTGGCGTCCACCCGGTGACGAGCCAGAAGTCTTCAACTATATGCATACTCCTCTATCTATAGAACAATACGACGAGTTCGGTGAGGAATACATCGCACTAGAACAAGAGACTTCTGACTACAACCGTCTACAGCGACTCCTCGACTGGCGGGATGACCTTCACACTATCACCGATGAGCGCCAAATAGAACCTGACATAGACGAACCAGAGTTCGGTTATCCAGATGACGTTGTAACCTATGAGAACAACTACTCAGCGCTCATCAAAGGCGGCAGAACCGAATGGCCTCAACTCGACTAACCTATCGCGTCGCCAAGAAACTAGGCTCGCTATCGCTCGCCGACATTCCGGCTCGCACTCTCCGCTCCGCTACAAGGCTCACCGGACAACCCACCGCGCCGCCCC
>Ga0181397_1000529_pt1 | contig 14339 bp, 26 predicted proteins | sample 20SPOviralmetaG_FD_130126 | JGI IMG/M metagenome (GOLD analysis project Ga0181397, IMG submission 130126) | Marine viral communities from the oligotrophic San Pedro Time Series (SPOT) site, San Pedro Channel, CA, USA - 20 SPOT_SRF_2011-02-23 | ecosystem: Environmental > Aquatic > Marine > Strait...
AAAGGATAGAGATATTATCTCTTTAAGGAATTTTCCTTATAAGAGGTCATTTAGACAACTAAAACAATTCTTCCTACCCTCAAGCCATGAAAAGGTAAGATCAGACTATTACAAGGCATTAGAGGAGCTTAAATCACTATATAATAGCAAAGGCTATAAGTTTATTTGCAAATAATCTTGGGGTTGTTTTTATGACGATTTAAAATAATCAATTAAATCTAAATAAGACCAATCTTTATATAATTTATGATATTTTTTTTGTATGTATTTGTTTAAAAATTTATATTTCATTTTACCTCCTCTCAATTTGTGTATTAATAGCATTAAAATTAACTACCTCATTTTGTTTCTGAACACTCCAATTTTTATGGACAAATACTAATTTTTCACCAAATGCTTGAGGATCATATATTTTTATATGATTATCATTTTGGTCATATCTTATATGAAAAGCATAACCATCTTCAATTAATGCTTTAATTTTTTTATCTTTGTTTAAATTGTATATTAAATCTTTAAGTCTATTTTTTTCACAATAAATAGTTCTTATTTTTTGTTCTCCATGTTCAAATATTATATGTTGCTCTGTAAATATAAAAAAACCCACATCATTTGGTTTTAAATCTGTTTTATCCTCTAAATAAAAACACTCAAAGGTTTTACAAGTCATAGGTCTATTTTCATAAATATTACAACTTCCTTTAGATAGATTACAATTCTTGCAGTAACTAAATGATTTTTTATGATATTCAGGATCGTTAATTTCAGGTAATTTGCAACAAAGGGTGCAATCTCCACATGATTTAAGTTTAGTGTGCATATATATATAAATATCCGTAGGTTCTTATATTTTCAACGATCAGACAAAATAAATTCATTTTATTGTATTTTTGCAACACTATATCTTGACATTCTCTCAGATTAATGTACTAAATCTGGTAGAATATAGCTTAATAGTATTTATCATTTTACCTTTTTAAGTTTTATTTGAATCATATAAGACCTAATCCTCATATTCTTTACTCTCTCTTTCTTTCTACTAAGGTTTAGGTCTTATTAATTTTGATAATTTTGCTTTCATGTGAACTAGAACTTTACCATTTGTAGATTTTTCTAATTCAACATAAAATTTAGCATCAAGACCTTTTTTTCTAAATACTTCTTTTAATCTAGCAGTTGATTCATTTTCTTGTATTTCTTCATTCCAATTAGACTCTGCTATTGGAAGAATAGCATTTAGACCTTTTTGAGTTATTTGATACCAAGTATATTTTTTATATTTTTTACAAGTTACCATTTCTAAATTATTAAGTTTATATAATTCACTATAAACTTTTAATTTAAATTCTTCTTTTTGAGAAAAATAACCTTTAGTTAATTTCTTAAATCTTTTTATTTCTGGCAACATAGCAACCAATTTTTTAACAACTTCCATACTAGATATTTTTGAATAGTATTTTTTATCATTTTTATAAAAAGGTCTATTTAAAACATTTAATATAGAATTACTTAAACTATTAATTATTGGTTTTTTTGAATCTGTTGCTAACATTTGTATAGCAAAGTTAGATTCTTTTGTTTTTGGTTTTATATACTTAAATTTACTCATTTTCTCTCTCCTATTGTTAATAATTAAATTGTTGATTTTGCCAATCGCTTTTGTCTAACTCCAAACTTTTTGTTTCATAAGGCTTGATGTAGGTACGATTAACAAAATTTATGTCTTTATCTCCAAGTGCTTTTGCCAAGTCCATTGGATCTGTGTATTTTTTATTTTTAGCCCACAAAGTCGCTGTGTAGTGGCGGAAAAAGTAGCACTTCCGATTAATAGGTAGTTGCAATCGCATTTTAGCTAAAGCCTTGTCTAAATGGCTAATAAGTACCTTTAAAGCTATGTATTGATTAAGATTACTTTTAAATAGACTATTTTGATCTTTTGGAAGTTCATCTACATATTTTCTTAATCTATCTCTTAAACTTGAAGAAATAATTAAATCTCTTTTACCACCTTTAGTTTTTGGTAGTCCTAAAGTTCCATTTCTTTTTACAGCACTATTTATAGTTATGTAAGCACCTTGATTAGAGTCTAAATGTAAATGATGTCTAGCAAGACCTCTAGCCTCACTTGGCCTACAAGCTGTCTCTAACATAATAAAAAATAATAATTTAACTTGAACATGAGGAATTAGTTCTATTAGTTGAACTATTTTATCTATTGTCCAATAATCAAAATCTATTGGATCAAACTCTCTATTATATATTTCAATGTCAGATAAAAAATCTTGAGAGTTGCAAGGGTTTTTATTAATTTTATCTTTACTAACTGAATAATCTATAATTGTTTTAAATACATTATAAATTTTACTTAATGTTTTAGAGTTGATTTGACCATTATTAACTTTCTCCTCTAAATTATCTACAAAATCAACTATGTTATTTTTATCAATTAATCTTATGTCTTGGCTTTGAAAGTGTGGAAATATATGATTTCTATAAAAGCTATCATAATCTTTAAGACAACTCTTGGAAGGCTTTCCATAATTCTTTTCTTTATATAATTGTCTATTGTACCATAGTTCGTATGCTTGAACATAAAACCAAGATTTAGAATTGGTTTTAATAAAACCTTCTTCTTCAATCTTATCAACAATAGCTAACTTTAAATCTTTTTTATTTATTCTTGTTAAAAATTTAGGCTTACTATCTCTACCTGTATAAGCAATTCTCCATTTAGTTTTGCCATCTATTTCAACAGGCTCAATATTATTATATTCTATTTTCTGGGGGGTATTCTCTTGGCTCATTTCTCTCTCCTATATTTTCATTTTTAATTAATTCATTCCAACTCTTACAAAGATCAGTGACAATTAATGGTAAGCTAGTTTTAAATACAGCGTCAGGCTTATCTTTAAAAGTGTGCATTTTTCTCACAAGTATATCAAGTGATCTTGATACATTCTCAATCTTCTCTATTTCATTATTTGTACTCATTTTCTTTACTCCTCTCTAATAGTTTTAAGTAAAGCCCAATTCGTATCTTTAACACTATAAATAAGTATCTTTGCTTTTGGGTTTTTACTTACTATTAGTTTTCCATTTGTTATAGCCTCATCTAAAGTTTTATATTCAGTTGACTTTTGTTTTCCTAAAGGCTTGTAGTCAACCAAAGTATAATGTTGAGCATGGCTAATGGCCTCTTGTTCTCTAACATTATGACCTTCAATCGTATTCATTTTCATAACCATAATCTCTCCTTTATGTTATATACGCTTGTTTATAACCTGATTATATGTGAATGATAAGCGAATTGCAATAGTCAATAAACCCTTAATTATAGTCAATAAACCTTTATTATTGTAAAATATAATAAAAATATATTTTTTAAGAGTATTGATTCGATATAAATTTTTAAAAAAAAATTCTTTTTCCTTATATTTAGCCGTAAAAAAAAGTGGCCTACATATCATTAAAGATATATAAGCCTTATAATTGTTTAAAAAGTTTATTCCTCGGTAGCTCAGTTGGTAGAGCAGTTGACTGTTAATCAATGTATAGCCCCAATAACTAGCTTTAATCCTATTCTTTTTAGAAAAAGTATAAAATTAATATTTTTTTTCATTTTTTTTACATTCATTACATATAACCAATGTGAATCAAACGATAACACAATGCTAGGTAAAATCAAATGTAATTTCCCACCCAAACCCTCTAACAAAGTTAGAACAAAGCCATATAATAATATGAGCCACCTATTCTTAAATTCTATGAAGTTCTATATGCTTTAGCACTTATGGTACTTTTGGCTTTTGACCGACTAATACCTTTTTTCTTTCTCCGATTTACATTAAACCAAAGACCTTTTTTTGCAATTTTTCCAGATTTAGTTTTGTGGTAACCTTTTTTCATTCTTATCCTTTATTAGTTGTTTAAAGTATTGTTTTCTATCGCACTCAAAATGAGCATGAGTCTTGTCATGAAAAGCTAAAAAACTCATATCGTTTGTAATAGGTTTATTACATACTCTACATTCACCTACTTGAATTATAGTTGTAGGTTTAGCCCATAATTTTTTAGTTGCCATTTATCTCCATGCTTTTCTTGACCAATAATTAGCAGATAGAGTTTTTTGGCCTTTAGTCTTAATCCCACCACTTCTAGCTAAATAACTTTTTCTAGCTTTAGGATTGTTTTTTCTGATCTTCATGTTGGGATCACCAAAAGTAACTTTATTAACTTTGCCTGTCTTTTGATTTTTTACATAAACACCACTCTTTTTAGAACTACCTTGAGGCAATCTAAAAGGTTTATTGAGTGTTACTTTTCTTCCTTGATATTCAGCCATTATGTATTTACTTTCGGTATTTCTTCACAAACAAATTTCATGTAAGCACCTTGTTTATTTACAAACTCTCTACTCATATTAGAAATCATTTTGTGTGAAAAATCATAACCGAATGAAACACAATCATAATGATCTTTAAAATTGTCTAATGGTAAAGGAACTTGTTGACATTTGTTTCCATCAATCACACTACAAATAACCATGACTAAAACAAAATCCATTTATTTTTTCTTTCTTCCTAAATAATGTTCTGATGGCTCATAATCCCATCTTTTTCCATGATGGCCTCTTATATCTGCATAAAACATTCTTAATTTGACTATTAATTTTTTAGTTACTAACCACACTTATTTTCTCTTAATTAAATCTGTTGCTTTTAATCCGTAAACACTAGCTATGACACCAACAAAAATTGTTTGATACCAAAACGGAAGATTACCAAAATGTTCAAAAAATAGATTCATCTTTTCCATGTGTTTTGGATTATCTGACCATACAGAAAATGCTAACATTCCAATCGGCAGACTCAGTAAGACCAAAATAAATTCATCTTTCCAGTCAGAGTTTCTACTTTCTAAAAGTTTTCCTTGATATTCTGCTTGACCGTTGGCCATTTTTTCAGCATGGTGCATTTGTGCATCTGCCATTAACATTTTAGTTTTTTGTTTATTTTTATATATATGACTACCTGCTTGAACAGCTAGTTTAATTGCACTTAACCACATTATGATTTTACCTTTCCGTCTTTCCATTCCATTTCTGGTAGTCCGTTGGAATAGGTCTTGCCATCAAATGTTAAGACTTGTTTTCTATTAGTACCTTTTTCATTGTAAGACACATGAATCCAACCAGCATTTGCATCACCTTTTTTATAAAATTCTAAAATAAGCTGATCAAAGTCACAGTTGTTTTCAATCCAATAAGCTACTTGAATATTGGGTACTCCAATAATTTCAAAATCTGTTGCCATTCCTTTACAATGCTGTGATGTAGTTTTTGATCCAATAGCCTCTGAAAGTTTTGGGCTACGATAACCACTTGTTATAATAACTGGTTTTTCAAACTTGGCTCTAACTGGCTCAAGTATTTCATAAGCCACATTTTCTAGGTTTTTTATTTCCCCAGATCCTGGCATATTATCTATACCATTCCGTGTAGCCACCATTGATTTAGTAAATTCTTCTAGCTTAAAGTGTTTTGATAACTGCATATATTCCTAACATTTACAGGTTGAACAAGTACACAAATCACCATCATAATGATGAGAGTGCAAATCATCTTTGCAGTGACATCCACAATGACAATTTCTACATTTCTTTTTTTTTCGTTTTTTAGGTTTAGATTCAAAAAGTTTAGCAATAGAATTACAAAAGTTATCTATGCTTGTTAAAAATTTAATTATATATTTATCCATTATTCTAAAATAAGTTTTTTAATTGATTGTGAGCCATCTATATTAGTTTCAAGTTCAGCTTTAGATTTAATACATCTATACTCAACATTGTTAGAAACATCCCTGTTGGCTATTCTTTTTCCTTTTAGGCAAGAACTTAAATCAGGTTGTAATCTTGCTTCTTTAATTTCGTTATTGACTAGCATTAATAAAGCTATGACCATTTGTTCCATCAGTGATCTCCATTAAGTTTGCCAATATTTGCTCTAACGCTATCTTTTAATTTTTCTATATCGTTTAATGCTTTATCTAAATCTTTATCAATAGAACTAATCATGACTTTGTTGTGCATCATGTCATCAACTCTTTCAGTTAATTTTTCTACTTGTAAAGCCAAGTGTTCAATTAACATAAATTGTTCTTGATCTATTGGTTTTTGAGTTGAGGCCTCAAGTAAATCTTGTTCCATCAATGCTTTAGATGTTTCAAGGTGTATTATTCTTGAATTAATTTCTGCATAAGTCCACACAGCTATTGAAATTCCAACAGCTATCATTACTAAAGTTTTTAAATCTGTTTTAAATGATGTTTGTTCTGTAATCATAATTTAAATATTGTATTTTTGAATTAGCTGGTTTTACGCAAAACGCTAATAGCGTCATAAGTATTATCAAAACACCTGTAAAATAATAATTCATATCTAAACTCCATAAGTTAGTTTCCATGATCAACCATTACTATTTTGATTCCTAATTTTTTTTGTTTGGCAGAGGGTATTCTCCAAATCTTACGCCTATAAGACTTGACATTCTTCCTGTAAGTATTTGTTTTTATATCAACAAGTTCAATCTTCCCATCAGGGCTTACCAAAACTAAATCAAAAGGGCATTGTGGATCACATGACTTGGCTACCCAATAGCCTTGTCTAGTATAATCAGCTATACACTGATATTCTCCAATAGTTCCTTTTTGAGTTTTATTTAACTTATTAGGTTTGATATTAGATTGAGCAAGGTTGATAGACTTATCAATCCTACTGCCCATAATAATTTATAAATTGAATTTACTTTAGCATCTAAATGAGCCAAGTGATTATCTTTAATTACAGAAATTTTATTATGAATTAATTTTATTTCACCTTGTAATTTTATAATTTGTTCAGAGTTTTTTTGAGATTGAGTGGCCATTATCTATACCTATCTAAAGATTTAATAACACCATAACCCTCTAAAGCTGAAGCATTAGGTATAACTTTTTCGTTATAAGTTACATTTTCCTCTGCATTTTTTAAAATAGGTCTTTTCTCTATTGCTTGATCAACAACACCTGCACCACCACTTGATTCTGGTATTCCAAGTTTAAATATAGCTTCTTCTATTTCTTTTAATTGTTGAACTTTAACATTATTTTTTGCAACAGAGTCGTATAAAAATCTTCCACTAATAGTACCTTGTATGCCAAAAGTTTGAAAACCTGCAATTCCAACTGCACTTCTTGCGAAAGAGTTCCAAATACCCATAAAAGCATTTGCACCTTCATCAGCATTGACAAAAGTTTTTCTAGGTATTTTGCTTTCAATTTCTTTTGCAAAAGCTAATAATTGTTTTTGTTCTTGGGGAGTAAATAAAAGTTTTGAAACATTTTTTCCACTTCCATTAAAAGCCTCATTTGTAGCTTTAACAAATTGAATAGGATCAAATACTTCTCTACTACCTTGTTTTTTAAAACTATTTTGAATGATTCTTAAATAAGCACCATCTTTAATTAATTGTCTGCCTTCTGTATTTGGTTTAAATATGTCATGTAATTTATTAATTACTTTAACACTTTTGTCTTGCCATGCTTTACCAGATGCTGAATTACCATAAACAAAATTAGCAATTTCTGTAGAAGTATAATCACCATCAATTACATTTCTAACAAATTTACCACCTGAATCTATTTGCTTAACACCTTTTTTAGTAATATTTGAAACACTAAAAGTTTTCATAAATTCTGTGTTAGCAGCTCTAGCTTTTTTAACTGCGTCTAAAACATCTTTACTTCCACTTGTTAAACCTTTTTCAATAGCGTCATCATAAAAAACATCAAACCTTTTTTTAATAACCATTAACGCAGATTTATCTACACCATTCGGCATATTTGACATCATTTTAACTATTTTTTTTCTTTCAGTTTCTAACATTCCAACTGTAATTTTAGATAAATTTTTGTTTTCTAAAGATGACATAAATTTATTTAAACTTTTCATAACCACACTAGATTGAGGCATAAGTTCTTTATTTAATACTTGTCCTATTCCATCATCAGCGTCTAGCAAGGCTTTATTAATATGATATGTAAAGTTTTTTAATACAGGTTTTTTAAAACTTAATTTAGCGTTTTTATCTACAGCTGAATATTTAGCTTGAACACTATTATACATTTTTTCTTCTGTTTCTTTTATAAGTTGTTCAACTTGTTTAATATTTTCATCAACATTTTTTCCAACTTCATTTTTCATATTAGGTGGAATTTGATCAACACTATTTTTTTGATTTAATAATTTTGATCTATATTTACCAAGATACTCAAATACTTGTTTTAATTGTTTATCATCCTGTGCTTGTATAATTTTTTGAATATCATCACCATAAGCACCATCCCTCATTAATTGAATTTTATTTAAAACTTTTTTATTACCACTAGCTTGAGCCAACCAAATAGATATTCCAAATTCATTTAGACCTACCATATTTCCTGCGGTTGTTTTATCTAAACCAGATTCAAGTGCTTTAGCAAAGTCAACCATTAAAGTCTTATTGGCCAAAACTTTATCATTAGCACCATATTCTTTTGCTAATTTTATTGTAGCGTTTGTAACTGTTCCCTTATTATCAAAGTAAAGACCAGATCCTGATGCTATATTAAATCTACTTGGAATTTGATTTTTAACTACATTTTTAACTGCATTAAAACCACTCCAAGTTTTTAAAAATTGTCCAACTTTTTCACCACCTGCACCTGCTACTAAATTTATTAATGCTTTATCTTCTTCAAGAATAGGAATCATTCCTTCACCTTGTTTTGATCCAAGAGTATAGCTTATAACATCACTTGCACCACCTGTGGCCATAGCACTTCCACCATGAGCAACAACTTTAGCAATAGTTCCTTTAGCTACATTTCTTTCAACCCAGCCAGCACCTGGAATATACATTAAAGTCATACCAACTGTATTAACAAAACCATCTACACTAATTCCAGGTTTATCAAGATAGAAACTATTATTACCATCTTTAACTGTGTTTTGAGGAAGGGTAACTATAATATTATCAAATTTGTCTTTAGATAAAACTGTACCTGGATATTGTTTCATGATCATATCAAGTCTAGCATCACTATTAGCATTTGATAACCAACCAACATTTAAAGCTAAACCTTTTGCTAAAGAATCTGTTTTAATTTGATACACTTCACCCATTTGTTTAAATTCAGTTTTGCTATCTCCAGTAACTGCGTCAACAGTTACATCTAGCATTTTTTCAAACCAAGTAGGCTCACTCTCTTTTTTTTCTATTTTTTTTAATTTTTGGGCGTTTAATTCTTCAATAGTTTTTTGATCAAGAACAATTTGACCTTCTTTAATATCGTATTCTTTTTCAACTTTTTTTTTTTCACTTTGGGCGTTTAATTCTTTTATTAATTCTTCATCTTTAACTATTTGACCTATTTCCATAATATTCCTTTTTTAATTATTCGTACCCAATCCACATCCAAGTACCATTAGCTAATTCATAATATTTTTTTCCATTCTTTATTTCAATTTTAGCACCATCTGCTAAATCAACTTTTTTAGATAAATCAAACATTTGAGCTTTTTCTTCTTTACTAAATAAAGGATGTAATTTTTCACCATTTTCATTTTCAGCTTCAACATATTCTTCCCACATTTGATTAAAAGTTTGCATTTTACCATCAACCATTTTTTTTGATCCAGGCATTGTTCCATCTGCAGTCCATTCTTCAATCGCTTGAGCCTTAAGTATTTTTCTATCATTTAAAGCTGTATTAATTTTAATAACATTATCAATACCCTCTTTACTCATACTTAAACTAGGTGCTAATGACATAAAGAATTTCATTTCTTTATCAGAAACTGATCCTTTAGTTTTGCTAATAGCATCCATAGTAAATGAAGAAGATAAAATTTGTAAAACTTCTGCGTTTGCAATAGTTCCTTTTAAACCTTCTCCTTTATCATAACCTGATAACCAGTTTGTATCTATTCCAAATCTTTCACCAAGTTTTACAATATCTAATAATGTTGTTCCACCTGCTCCTGTGTTTATTTCTTGAGAAACTTCACTTAAAAGTTCAAGTGATGTGTTTTGTTCCATAGCTTTATTACCATCATCTTTAACCTGAATAACAAATTCACCTTCACCTTTTCCAACTATTTCATTAAATTTACTTTCTTTTTTTGATGAAGCATCAACATTTATATTAGTATTATTAGGTTTTGAAGGAATAGGTATTAGAGTTCCATTACTAGCTTGAATTTCTGCCTCTGTTGCAAATTGTGTACTACCTGTTAAAGTATTTAAAACACCTTTAGTTTTTTTAAGAGTTGGGGCAAAGGCTTTTTTTATTTTCGCAGCTTGTAAAACAGAGTTCATTCCTGCCTCACCTAAACTTTTTCCTTTAGCACCTTCACTCATTAGGCCTAAACCTATTAATAAATCTTCGTTCTCTAATAAACCTTTTAATATACTCATTAAATTAACCCCTGATCTTTAAGGTAATCTATAAAAAAAGGATTACCTGTTGTGTTTGTTTGTGTAAATGGCGTATGGCCATTTCTATTTAACCCATATTGATTGTCATTCATTGTATTTATTCTTGCAGTTATATCTGTTTTAGCTTTTTCATATCTTTCTAAAAGTCCTTTAGAAACTGTGTTTGTTGAATTATTATTAAAATAATCATTAACCATTGAGTTCTCATTTGTTTCAATAGTTTTTACATCTTCAGGATTATCAAATAAAACTACATTATTATTTTCACCACCACCACCATCATTATTATTATTATTATCACCTAGTGTGCTACGATAATCTGTTTCATTAAATAAATAATTATATTCAGGTGATCCCTCTACAATAACTCCATTAGGATTCCAATTTAATCCTGTACCTAATTCGTATGCTTTTATATCTGCTGTAGACATATATTTATTTCTTCTTTTTTTATTTGCAGCATTGGCAAAAGGAGAGATAATTTCTTTTAAAATATTTAAAGTAATAAATGGTGAACTTGTAATTCTTTCAAATCTAGTTTTTCCAGTTAAAGCATCATTAATATTTACACCTTGATCTACAAGATCAACTATGTTTTGTGCAACAGCAGTATCTTGTTGAGATTGAGTCATAGCAGTATTGTAAGAAGTGTCTGTAATTCCTTGATATGCTTGAGTTGATCCACCACCAGATGATGATTGATTATTGTCATTACCACCTCTGTCCATTGAACTAGATACATCACCACCAGCTCTATTTTGGCCAGGATCAGTTGATCCAAAACCATCATAACTTAATAGACCAGATGCACCGACATTCGGTTGATCATTTTTTAAAGAGCCATGTAAATTAGCGTCTAGCAACAAACCTTTTTCAGCTTCAGTTATGTAAGCTAATTCTGTTGATGGTGATTCAGGTGATGATTTCCAATATTTAGGTGCTTGAACTTCTTCAGTTTCACCTAGATAATTTCTAACGCCACCTTGCATTACAAAGTCTTTTTCTAAAAGCATTTAAAATTCCTATAAAATTATTGAAACTACAAATAACACACCAAGAATAATAATATATTTAGATGTATTGTTATCTATATCTGTTTTTAAATCATAAATTATTTTATTTATTTTTTCCATTATAATAACCCCCCTAATAATGCACCAGCAATAGCACCTTGAACTCCAAATGCAGCACCCCCCATAGTTCCTAATTGTGATCCAATTAATGCACCACCAGCAGCTTGAGTAAATCTGTTTGGATCTGTATTACTTGTTGTGTTTTGTTGTGGTAATCCTGTTGCAATAGGATTAACTAAAGAACTATATTGTTGTAAGGCACTAAACGGAGCCATGTTTTTTTGTCTTTCAAGATTTTCTAACTGCGCTCCAGTTTGAACTAAACTTGGTGTACTACTAGCTATGTTTAATTGATTTGCTCTCTCTGTGTTGTATTGTTGAAAAGCTAAAGGCATCGCAGCATCTGCAATACTTCCCATAATCATTTGTTGATTTACAGGAGAGCCTGGTGTTCTGCCCATTCCACTAAATTCTGAATTAATTGAAGTAGCAATATCATTAGCTGAACTTTGTAGCAAAGGTTGTAAAAAAGGATTTAAATAATTCCCTGCTAAAGTATCTTGTAATTGTTGTTGAGAAGCTACTCCTAAATTTTCTTGAGCAGCTAGGCCTTGTAAAGTTTGAGTAGTCGGTGCAACATAACCAGCCGCAGCAACTCCTTGATTATATAAGTTTCCTGACTCTGAAATAATTTGATTAAGAGCAGGTTTTGCAGGATCATAAGGATCGTTTTTTACAACTTGCGTCCCATTCCCACCACTTGATCCACCACCGAATGACATATTTATTTATCCTTTTTGTTTATTGATTTTTCAAGAACTACATGAGTCCTTTTGTATTTGTAATTTTGTAAAACTTTTTGCCAACCAGGTCTAGCAATAAGTTCCATTCCATCACATTCGTTTTCTTTTGCAAATTCTTCTAATACTTGAATAAGAGGAATCCACTTTTGTCTTTGATTGCCTGTCACTATAAATACATGACAAACTTTTCTTAAAGTTCTTTTTATTATTTCTGTAACCACTACACCAAAATATTTTTCTTTAGTAGTAGGCTTGTCTTTATCCCAAATAATCCATAATTGCATTTCTTCTTTTCTCAAAGTGTCTAATACAAATTGTGCATTATGATTATCTCCAGAATAGGTTAAGGCATTGGCTATATCTTTTTTAACCAATACCCAAACCTCATCTAAATTAGATGTGGGTATTCTTACTATTTTCATTATGTAATATTTAAATAACTTATTCCTATGTGAATTGAATCACTTGATGAAACTGTTGCCTTTAAAATATCTGAATTTTCTAACACTAAAGGTACTGTTAAAATTTCAACACTACTATTAGCTGTTAATGATTGTGTTTTTAAAATAGTAAATTCAGCATTACTTTGAGAACTATCCAATATATCCATAGATATTGTTGGAGTATTCCCTGTGTTATTTGTAATTCTAATTGATTTAACAATTAAAACTTCTTTTGATCCTGATGTTAATAAAGAAGTTTCATTAGTTGTAGCTAAAGCCACCCCTTTAAATTTATATTGATTAGCCATAATTATCTAGCAGTGCATGGTACATTGTTTGAACCTACTAATGATTGACCTATTGCCATGTAGATGTATGTGTGACCATTATCGTTTACTCCACCACCAAGACTTCTCCACTTAATACCATTAGATAAAAAGTCTGGATTTGGGTAATTGTTATCTGTTATTTCTGAAGCATTTGAATTTGCTCTTAAAAAAATACCAAGTCCATTGTAAGAAGTTCTTTTATTATCAAAAAGTTCCCAAACACCATCTGCATTACTATCCTTTACCAAAATAAAGGATGGTTTAAATCCTGTGTAAATAAAGCTACCATCATCATTACCATTACCAGTATATTTACCAAATTTACTATAACCAGTTTTCTCTGCGAAACAGTAGCCAATATAATTTGAACCAGAATTATTTACATATACTGAACCATCTATAGAAAAAACAGAAGAAGTAGGTGTTGTGCTATTAAATACAGTAGAAGCTCCTTCTGCAACAGTATCATTTAATTTTAATCTTTTATTATTTCCTACACTTACATGATAAACAAACCAATCTCTAGTATTAGACAAATCTTTAATTATTATCATTTTAGGTACAGCACCTAAACCATGACCAATAGTTCCTGCACTTCCTGTTCCTGTCCATTTACATATTGAAAATCCTGCTGTTGTATTAACAGAAGTGTAAGTAGTATTTATAGAACCTGCTGTATTTGATGAACCTTGACCATTTGCTTTCCAGTTCCAACCAACAAAATTATTTGAACCTGAATTTGTTCCACCACCAGCACTTCCTAAAGTAAAACCATCACTATCAAAAGAACTAATTGATGATGAGTCTGTTGATTCTGCATCTGTAACATTTGGATATAGAAGTTTATTTTTTCCTCTGACAGCATCAAATAAATGATGGTAAGAAGTATTAGTTCTTGCTTTAATCCAAAGTAAATCAGGTTGAAATCCTACTCCTGTAATTGCATGACCAGATGAACCTGTTCCTGTCCAAATTTTAGTATTAAAATGTTCTGAAGATTTATTAATTGTTGTGTATGCCATTATGAGTTTAATCCTTTTGTTGATAAAGCAGTAAAGCCTGTTGGAACATCATATTCAAATATCCCATTACCACTTGCGTTAGTTCCTGCACTAGATACTGCTGTTGTTCCGAAGTAGCCATTACCGAAATTCCATGATACTTTAGGATTTGAACCT
>Ga0181397_1000530_pt1 | contig 14338 bp, 24 predicted proteins | sample 20SPOviralmetaG_FD_130126 | JGI IMG/M metagenome (GOLD analysis project Ga0181397, IMG submission 130126) | Marine viral communities from the oligotrophic San Pedro Time Series (SPOT) site, San Pedro Channel, CA, USA - 20 SPOT_SRF_2011-02-23 | ecosystem: Environmental > Aquatic > Marine > Strait...
TAATTAATTATGACAAAAGAACAGAGTTTACAAATAATCGTTCAGGTTTGTGAGAAAGGAAACAAAAGTGGACTTTTTACATTATCTGAATCTTCATTAGTTTTACAGGCTTTAGAACACTTTGGTGTAACGCCACCAAAAGCTGAAGAATTAGAACAAGATGAAGTACAGGAAACAGAAGCGAAAGAAGTTAAAGACTAGATACATATATTTAGATAATAACAATGAAATAGTTGGCACTACAGACAATGTGTGCCAAACAATGATAAACCTTTTTAATGCGTTTAGAGATAATCGTAATAGAAAGGTTTTTTTTGAAATGGACAAGTCAAGAAAAGTATATATAAATACAGAACAGACATTACAATATCAAGAGATAAATAATAATAAAGTATATAAATATCAAGGAAAAGTTATAACAAGAAAAGATTTTATAATACTTTTGGGATGTGAGGAAGAATAAAAAATTATTAATAAAAGAAATTGAAGATTTTATACACGTATATAAATTAAGAGCAAAAAGAGATTATTATTATAATGATTACGATGTAAGATGCTATAAAATGATTTATGCAATTAGTGTTATTTTTCCAGTAAATAAAAAATATCATAGAAATATACCAGTAGTAGAAAAATGTTTAAGAGACTTATGGTTTCTATATTTTTATTTTAAATATAGAATTGATGGTCATGATGTGAAGTATGTAAATATTGTAAAAAAATATTCTTAATGAGAAAGACAGTAAATATAAATGAGATTATACCTAATAAAGAAAACCCTAGATTTATCTCAGATAAAAAGTTTAATAAATTAGTGCAATCAATAAAAGATTTTCCTGAGATGCTTGATAAAAGACCATTAGTAGTAGATGAAGATATGGTTGTACTCGGTGGCAACATGAGGCTTAAAGCACTACAAAAAGCAGGTATAAAAGAAATACCTATTGACATTGCCGAAGGTTGGACAGATGAACAAAAGAAAGAATTTATAATAAAAGACAATGTGGGATTTGGTGAATGGGATTTTGATATACTTGCCAACGAATGGGATACTGAAAAACTAAATGAATGGGGTTTAGATTTTGATTTTAAGATTGAACCTGAAGCAGAAGAAGATGATTACAATGAACCTGATGATTTAAAAGTTGATGTTGTTTTAGGTGATTTAATAGAAATAGGAGAACATAGATTATTATGTGGTGATAGTACAGACTCAGAGCAAGTGTCAAAGCTAATGAATGGAGAAAAAGCTGATATGGTGTTTACTGACCCTCCTTATGGAGTTAGTTATAATGGAGGTCATAATAAAAAGAAAAGAAAAGGTATTAATAACGATACATTACTTGGCAAAGATATATCTAATTTATTTAGGGATAGTATAATCACATCTTGTTTATTTAGTAAAGATTATTCACCCTATTATATATGGTATGCAAATGCTAAATCAATAGAAACATTTATTGGCTTGAATGAAACAGATATTGAAGTGAGGGCAATTATAATTTGGTACAAAATAAAAAGTGGACTTGGTGCTTTTATGTCTCAATACATACCTAATTATGAACCTTGTATTTACGGACATAAAAAAAATAATAGCATTAAATGGTATGGACAAACAGAAGAAAAAACAGTTTGGGAACTACCTAATGACAATAAAAATAAATTACACCCAACACAAAAGCCAATACGATTAGCAGAAAGAGCATTAAAAAACAGTAGTAAAACAAAAGACCTTATCTATGATTGTTTTTTAGGTAGCGGTTCAACAATGGTAGCCTCTCATCAACTTTATCGTAAATGTTATGGAATGGAACTTGACCCAAAATACTGTCAAGTTATAATAGATAGAATGATAAAACTTGATTCAAACTTAGTAGTTAAAATAAATGGTAAAAAATATAATACTTTTGTAAAATGAAAAGCAACAAAATACAACATACTAAAAAGGCATTGCTAAAAGGACTTGAAAAATCTTTAGGAGTAGTCACTACTGCTTGCAAACAAGTAGGTATAGATAGAACTACATTTTATAGGTATTACAAAGAAGATAAAGAGTTTGCTAGTCAAGTAGATGATTTAAGTAATGTAGCAAAAGACTTTGCAGAGAGTCAATTATTTAAACAAATACAAGGTGGTAACCCTACCTCTACAATATTTTATTTAAAGACTAAGGCGAAAGACAGAGGCTACATAGAAAGAAGGGAATACGATGTGAATGGTTCAGTAGAAAGCAAATTGATTACATGGAAACCAGCAGGAAAAAAGAAACAATAGAATGTAATGTTCAGTTTTATCAAACTATAAATACAGATAAAAGAATAGTCATACATCAAGGTTCATCAAGAAGCGGAAAGACATATGCACTTTGTCAATATATTATATACTTATTAACAACAAGAAAAGATAAACTTGTAATAACTATTGCAAGAAAAACCTTACCTGCTCTTAAAGGCTCTGTCTATAGAGACTTTATAGAGATAGCACAAAAGGTAGGTATATATAATTTCGCAGAAATTAATAAAGCAGAATTGACATTTAAATATAAAAAGCATTTAGTAGAATTTATATCTCTTGATAATGAGATGAAAGTAAGAGGTAGAAAACGAGATATATGTTGGTTAAATGAAGCAAACGAATTTTATTTATCAGACTTTGAGCAGTTAGCACTTAGAACAAGTGAGAGAATATTATGTGACTTCAATCCGTCAGATGTTATTCATTGGCTTTATGATATTAGTAACCGTTCAGATGCTGAGTTATTTATTACAACATTTGAGGATAATGCTTTCTTAGATGAAGAAATAAGAAAAGAAATACTAAGAATGAAAGAAACAGATACCGATAGATGGCGAGTATTTGGTTTAGGATTAAGGGCAAACTTTAAAACTGGTGCAATATTTGATAACTGGCAATGGATAAACTATAAAGATTTTTTAAATAAAGAACATTGTGAAGTTGCTTATGCAATGGATTTTGGATTTTCAAATGACCCTACCACAATAATAGAGATTAGAAGAAAAAATGATAGGCTATATGTAAATGAATTATTATATAAAAAAGGATTAACTAATCAAGACATTTATCAAGAGATTAAAAATCTAAAATTAGAAGAACAAATATTTATATGCGATAGTGCAGAGCCAAAGAGTATTGAAGAGTTAAAGAGACTAGGCTTATATGCTAAACCATCACAAAAAGGAAAAGATAGTATTTTAAATGGCATACAAACTATAAAAGAGTATACAGTTTTTGCTTCTAAGGAAAGCAAAAATCTATTTACTGAATATCAATATTACGTTTGGGAATCTAATAAAGACGGACAAAGAATTAATAAGATAAAACAAAATGGTCAAGACCATTTAATGGATGCGTTCCGTTATGGTGTGACAACTGGCTTAGCTAGGTCAAGAGATTTTATCATAGTTTAAATAAATTTAGTATTTTTGAAAATAAATTCTATTTATGGCAAGTTTTCTCCAAAGATTAAGAAACGGATTAAAAGCATTTAATTCTCAACAGACGAATGAATCGTACAATAGATTCATTTATAACTTTATGGGTGACAATACAATTTCTAATAATCAATATAATGAAGATTATATAGAAAAAGGTTATGCTTACAATCCCACAATATATTCATTAATTCAATTAATATCTAAATCAGCAGTAACAGTACCTTATAATATTTATAGAAAAGTTGATGACGGTGCATTAAAAGAATACAAAGCCTTAACATCAAATAGCTTAAATGAAGAATCAGTATTAAAAGCAAAGCTATTAAGAAAGCATACACTAGAACAAGTTGAACATTCAGCACTTGGTAAGTTATTAGAAAGACCAAATCCTGCACAATCTTGGGCAGTATTTCTTGAGGAACTTATTGGTTTTGGTAAACTAACTGGCAATAGATATGTATATGGAATCTCTCCTGAAAACGGTGAGAACAGAGACATATATTATCAGTTATATAATCTACCTGCACACTTAATAGAAATAAAATCAGACGGAATATTTAAGCCAGTATCAAAATATACTATGATGTATAATGATAATAGATATGATTTAACTGCTGAAGAAGTATTACATATTTCAGATTTTAATCCTGATTATTCTAGTAATGGCTCTCACTTATATGGTCAATCTCCAATCCAAGCAGGCATGAGGGTATTAACAACAAGTAATGAAGCGGTAGAAACTAATTTAAAATTCTTACATAATCAATCTGCTAGAGGAATGTTAACTCCTGATGATGACCAATTAACACCGACTCAAGCACAACAAATGAAAGACGCTTTCAGAAGAAATTATCAAGGAACTAAATCAGCTAATGATGTAATGATTACAGGAAAGAAATTTAGTTGGGTGAACTTTGGTCTATCAACTTCTGATTTACAATTATTAGAATCTTATAACGCTACCGTTAAAGATTTATGTAACATATATGGAATACCAGTTCAATTATTAAATAACACAGAATCAACTACTTATGATAATTACAGAACTGCTAGAAAGGTTTTATTTACTAACGCAGTAATTCCTGAATTAAATAAAATAAGAGATGAGTTTAATAGGTGGTTAGTACCTATGTTTGGTGAAGATTTATATTTTGATTTTGATTATAGTGCCGTTCCTGAGTTAATGCCTGAACAAGAAAAGTTAGTAGATACTTTATCAAAGTCATATTGGTTAAGTGCAAATGAAAAAAGACAAGCACAAGGGTATGGTGTAGATGAAGAAAATCCAGTAATGGAAGATTATTTAGTGCCGTCAAACCTTATTCCTATATCAGATTTAGATATGGGAGTCTCTGATAACGTAGAGTTTCCAGTAATAGAAGAAGAAGAAGAAGTTATTGAAGAAGATGTTATTGAAGAAGTAATTGAAGAAGAAGAGCAAAAATCTAAAAATATTAAAGCAATTAGTGATGAGGTATATGCTACTGAAGAAGAAGCATTAGACAGAGCAAAAGAAATTGGTTGTGATATTGCGCATTCACATGATACAGATGAAGGTACTATTTATATGCCATGTGCTAATATGACAGAATTAGATGAGGCTTTAAAAATAAATAAACAAGAATATTATGATGATTACCCTAAATCAGCTAGAAAAAATGCTGAAAAAAGTAAATCTATAAATGAGGAATTTAATAATCCTTGTGCCACTTTAGTGGGCAAAGGTCGTGCTACAGATTTAATTGCAGGTAAAAGAATGTCATTATCAATAGTTAAAAAAACATTTGCATATCTATCACGTGCGCACGAGTATGTTACTGGTGACTATATAGATGAAAAAGGTAAACCAATTTGTGGTGATATATCTTTTGCTCTTTGGGGTGGTAATATTAAAACGTCAAAAGTAGAAGACGATGCAATGTGGAAATGGTGTAAACGTATAATTGATAAAAGTGAAGAATAATGCCATTACCAAAACCGAGAGCAGAAGAATCTAACAATCAATTTATTAGTAGGTGTATGATAGATGATGTGATGACATCAGAATATCCACAAAGAACTCAGAGGTATGCCATTTGCAATAACTTATTATCTCAAAAAACATTAGAAACTAAACAAGCACAAAGAAATATATCTAAGGAATTTGTTAAACAAATTAAAATAGCACAAAAGAAAAACTATCCTATTGTGTACGAATATTATATTAAAAATTATACTCGTGCTATGGAGTATTATAAGATAGAAGATACTGCTACGAATCAAAACTTTAATACTTTATTTAAAGAAGATGAAATGGTAGAGATGTATAAGCAGATGTACAGACAAACTGGATTACGTTTTTTTATGTGGTACAGAAAACACTTTAAATTATTTGTAGAAAAACTTAGTGAATTTGAGATACAAAGATTGTTAGATAAAATAGAAAGAGGACAAAAACTTACACGAAGAGAAATGCAAAATCTAGAATCTACTGTATTAAATGGTATGGATAGATACGCTACACAACGCTCAAATTATTTAGCTACTGCAAAAGAAGTTACTTCTATAAGCGGTGTCGCTAGAAATACATTAAAAAAAGTCATAAAAGAATTAACTGCAAATGAAGAATTTATGTCTATGGGTTTAGAGCCTAGAGTTAAAGAGATAATGAAAAGATTAAAATTTAAATCACGTTGGATGGCTAGACGAGTAGTACAAACTGAAACTACTGCCTCTGCAAATAATGGCATTTCATTATCAGCAGAAGATATATTTGGTAAAGATAATTTAAGCAAACAATGGATAGCAGGCGGTGCTAATATACGAGATACTCATGCAACGGCTAGTGCTAAATATCAGAAAACTCCTATAGCTAGTGATAAACCTTATATGGTAGGTTCATCGTTGTTAATGTTTCCCTCTGATACTTCATTAGGTGCTTTAGCTAAAGAAGTAGTTAACTGTAAATGTGTGTCAATACCTTTCGTTAAAAGAGATTAAAAACATTTATTTAAAAATTTAACTAATTTTGAAAATAAAATTTAAATTATGAGCAAAGTAATATATAAACAAGGACAAATAAGTGATATAGATGAGAATTTAGGAATCGTTAAGGGGTACGGTTCAGTATTTGGTAATAAAGATTCAGATAACGACATAATAGAAAAAGGAGCATATAAAAGAACAATTAAAAATAATGGTTCTCGTGTAAAGTATTTATATCAACACGACATTACTAAGCCTATAGGTAAGATGAAAGAATTATATGAAGATGAAAAAGGATTGGTATTTGTTGCAGAAGTTCCTAAAACCACTTTTGGAAATGAGGTTTTAGAACTTATGAAATACGGAGTTATAGATGAAAATTCAGTTGGTATTATGCCAGTAAAAAAAGACTATGACGAGAATGGTGTAAGAATGATTAAGGAAGTAAAGCTATATGAGATTTCAGCAGTTACTATTGCAGCGAATGATGAAGCAAAAATATTAGAGGTTAAAGGAGAATCTAATAAAATAGATTACCTCAAAAAGAGATTTGATAATTTAATTAAAGTGATTAGGAAAGGTAGTGTTTCTGATGACTTAGGTTATCTTATTGAATATGAATTAGAAGTTTTAAAATCTTTGATTGCTCGTGATAAAACACACCAATCAGATGAGGAACTAACTCGTGATAATACACACTTAGAGACTAAGAAGGATGCTATAACTTCAGATTCAATAATTACTTATATGTTTAACAATTTAAATTCAAAATAATGGATGATAATATAAAAAAACAGTTAGACGACGTTTGTAATGTTATTGATGAGAAGCTAGAGAAATCTGCTAAAGCCATCAAGGATAACGTTAACAACGAAGTTGATACTGTTATTAAAGGCGAGGTTAATAACCTAGTCAATAAACACTCTGAAATAGTTGAAAGATTAGACAAGATGGAAGTTGAAAATAAGAAAAACAACTTTGATAATGTTTATAGAACTAAGTCAGAAGTGATTGGTGATACACTTAATAAAAGTGAATCATTCAAAGCTATGAAAGAAGGGACTAGAGCAAATGCTTCAATGGAATTGAAAGCTGATGTTTTGATTTCTTCTGATTTTTCAGGTGCAAACTCTTCAAGAGATGCAACTGGAGTTACTAGAGTAGATGGTATCAAAAGAGACCCTGCTAATGTAACTAATATGATGGGAATTATTCCTGTAGGTTCAACTGATTCAAACGTAATAAGATTTGTTAAAGAATCTTCTTATACTGATAATGGTGGAGCAACTGCTGAAGGTAGTGCGCCATCTGATTCTAGTTTTGACCTTACGGCTACTGACGCAGTAGTACAGAAAATGGCAGCAGTCATGACTATCTCTCAAGAGATGCTTGATGATACTCCTGCACTTTCTAGCTACTTGTCTCAGAGAATTCCTAACAAGTTAAATGCAACTATTGATGACCAACTTATTGGTGGTTCAGGTTCTACTCCTAATTTATTAGGATTATTAAATGGTGGAACTGACTGGGCTGCTGGAGGTTTTGCAAATGCTATTGAGTCAGCACAAGAACTTGACGTTCTATATGTTGCTATGAATCAATTAGCGTTAGCGAATTTCTCTGCTAATGGTATTGTGTTAAACCCAACTGACTTTCATAAGATAGCGTTATTGAAAGATACTACTAATGAATACCTTAGAGGTAATTCACTTGTATCTGCTGACGGTTTCTTCAGAATAAATGGTGTTCCAGTTTACATGAACAACAAGATTTCTGCTGGAAGTTTCATTGTTGGAGATTTCTCACAAGGTTCTCAAGTATGGCAAAGAGAGGGTGTTAGAGTAGACTTCGGTTACGAGGACTCAGATAACTTCTCTAAGTATTTAGTTTCTGTTAGAGGAATAGCTAGAATTGCACATTCTGTCTATTTACCAAACGCTTATAGTGTTGGTACATTCTCTGCGGCTAAAACTGCTTTAGAGACTGCATAATTAGTAATACTAATTGAATAAGAAAGGGCAACTAAATTAGTTGCTCTTTTTTTTTATCTTTGTTTAAATCAAAAATTAATATTATGAAAATTAAATGTAAAATAGATATAACAAGAGAAGGTGTAGACTATAAGAAAGGTGATACTATAGATATACCTGAAGTTAATGTTTCTAAATGGGTTGCTAAAGGATGGGGTGATGTTATAGTAAAGAAAGAAGAAAAAGCAACTAAAGAAACAAAAGAATTAAAAGTTAAAAAACAAAGCAAATAATGATAAGCGTACAAATTGACTCTACTACTGGAAGTGAAATTGTTTCAACCTCCGAACTAAAATCTTATGCAAGAATAGAAACATCTGATGATGATACTATTATTGCTGATATAATTAAGGCGGCTAGAGAGAAATGTGAAGCAATAATTAATAGAGATATTGTTGCTAAAACAAGAACATTATTTATTAGTAATGTTGACCCTTCAGGAGAATACGGTAATCTGTATAAACGTAGAGTAAAACTTGTACTACCTTATGCACCTATAAATACAATCACTAGCGTTCAAACACAAGACTCTAGTGGTACTTTGTCTGCTATAAATTATGATGATTATGGCTTTGAAGATAGATATATTGAGGTAACTTCTGCACATACTAAAAATATTAAAATAGTTTATACAACGACAGGTATGACTTTTGATGATTTAAAGTTAGCTATCAAACAACTCGCTACGACTTACTATGATAATAGAGCGGATTATGTTAAAGGAGAAGCGGTTAATAAATTACCGAGCAGTATTGAAAATATTCTTTCACCATATATATTTTATAATGAGTTATGATAAAAGCAGGAGATTTAAGGTACAGAGTAACGGTAAAAAGAAATACTAACTCATCTGATGGGTATGGTGGCTTCACATCATCTCAATCTACGGTAGGAACTTTTTGGGCAGATAGGACATACTTAGATGGCAATATGATTTTCCGAGATGGAAAAAGAATATTGCAGACTGGAATAGAATTAATTTTAAGAAAGAATACTGCAACAACAAACATTCAAAGAGGTGATGTATTATTTTTAACTAATGACACTAATCAATATAGAATCAACTCTATGTTTGAGCAAGATTTATATACCTATAAAATATTAGCAGACAAACAACAATAACATGGCAAAGAAATCAGGCATAGAAATAAGGCAAAGAGATAGGATGCGATTCAATAAAAAAATGAGAAAGCTATCTAAATTTGGAAAACTTGGGGGTGGCTTTGATAAAGAGTTAGCTATTTATACAACTGATATTATGTTACGTTCTTCTTTAAAAGTTCCTGTTGATACTGGTAGTTTAAAGCAATCTGTTTTTATAGAAAAAAAACCATTTAATTATACAGTCGGATATAATATTGACTATGCTACATTTGTGGAATATGGTATAACAAGTCCATATAAAATTAAAGTTAAAAATAAGAAAGTTCTTTATAACAGAAAAACCAACACTTTTTTTGGCAAAGAAGTTACTATGCCACCACGTAGAGCAAATCCGTTTTTTAGAACCGCAATATCTGAAGCAACATCTGCATTTATTAAAAGATTAAAAAAACAAATAAATAAAGAAACAAGAATATGAAAGATGCAAGTCACTTTATAAGAAAAGAAGTATATGATGCTCTTAACGGAAACATAACTTTAAATAGTGCCAATGTACCGATTTATAATGTTGTTCCTTCTAGTGCTTCCAATCCATATATTTTAATCACTTCCATTTCAAATATTATAGGTGATAATATAAAGGATACTTATTTAAATGTCATATCTACACAAGTAGAAGTTGTAACTGCCTTTGACACTAATACTGGTGGTCAATTAGATGCAAACTTAGCGATGAATCAAATCACGCAATTATTAGTGTCACGTAATACTTTTTTTGATTTAAGTTCAGATAGTTTCAAATGTATATCTGCACAGAATGACGGTATTACTTACATCACAGAAGATACAGAAACCGAAACGATATACAGAGGAATTTTAACATTTACAAATCAGGTTGAACAATTATGAGGTTAGAATTATACCGATATAGTTCTGAAAAAGATAGTACCTTAGGTTTATTATTTACAGTAAATGATGAGACAAACAAAAAAGATTTTCTATGCTTTACTCTTGAAGATGAAAAACGTGAGACAAAAGTTTATGGAGAAACTCGCATACCTGAAGGCACTTATAAAATTGAATACAGAAAAGAAGGAGGTTACCACAATAAATACTCAAAGCGTTTTCCAAACATTCATAGAGGTATGCTTCAGCTTAGGGACGTTCCTAATTTTACTCACATTCTTATCCATTGCGGTAACACTACTGAGCATACACATGGTTGCTTACTTATTGGAGATGTTATATCGCAAAATTCTACGAAAGAGCCGTTTCTAGGTCAGTCATCAAATTGTTATAAAAGAGTTTACCCAATTTTATCTGATATATTAGATTCTCAAAAACAACTATCAATTAAAATTATTAATTTTGAAGAAATCTAAAATCAATAAAATATGGATGATATAACAAATAAAAAGGTTGCACTTGATGTTGATGGTGATGGAAAAAGTGATATCAAAATTGATATTAAATTTTTAGGATTACTCGTTGGTGGTGTCATTTCTTTGACAATGACTTACTCACAATTAACCGCTGAAATAGAAATTGCAAAGTCATTACCTGAACAATATATAGAGCAAGATGATACAAAAGTTATTAATCAAAAGATTGATTATATCATAAAAGAATTAGAGAAATATGAAGAGCAAACCAATAGACGTTTAAATAGTTTAGAAGATAAAGTATATAAAAAATGAAGAAATTAATTTTTATTGTATTTTTATTTTTTGGATATAACGGTTATAGTCAACAATTAAGAGTTGTTCAAATTAATGCAAAGTGGAATCAACAAAACACATTATACTTAGATAATCTAAGGGGTTGCAAATACGAGTACGCTTGGTTAGAAGAACAAGGAGATAACCTAAAAAATCAAATTAAATCTGTTCCTGTGATATTAATATGGAAAGATGGTAAAAGAGTAAAAACTTATCAAGCTGGATTAGATTTTAAATTAGCTATAACAAAAGATGATGTACAAGATTATATAAATAAGGTAAAAAAATAATGGCAAAAAAACTAAGTGAAGATACCGAAGTGAAATTAGACTTAAAAACTATAGCTATGCTTGTGGGTGGTGCTATCTCTTTTGCAAGTATGTGGTTTACATTACAAGGAGAAATACAAGACCTAAACAATAAAATAGATAATTTTAGTGGTGAAGAATTTGTTCAAAAAATGGAGTTCCAATTAAAAGATGAATTGGTTAGAAGCACAATTATACAAATAGAAAAATCTACAGAAGGTTTAAAAGAAGATATTATAGACAATAAAGAATCAATAAAAGAATTAGAAAATAAAGTATATAAGAAATGAAAAGTAAAACATTAATTGCGTTTATCATTATAATGTTTTCAATATTTGTTATAATGCTTACATCGTGTTCTGAGGTATTATATCGTTCATCTATAGTTACACACGTTCTTGCCGTAACGGAGTCAGGAGACACGCTTAAAATACCTCTAAATCAAATACAACCAACAAGAGTATATAATGTTGTAGGTTATGATTATTATAACTATAGATATAGAGATTATTATTATAGAGATTTAAAATATTATTATAATGGCTTTAATAATCAATATAGTAATGGTGTAAATATTTACGGAACATCTCAACCTAATATATCTCAACCTATAATAGTTAGTCAAAATAATAGTAATGCCCCTAACCCTGCAAAAAATAAAACGAAAGAAAATAATTAATATGAAATTGTTAAGCGATGTAAGTCTATCTGAAAATGATGTTAATAATCAATTAAAAGTTAATCAAACAATTTCTAAAATAAGTACCTTAATGGATGTGGCAGATGGATTAAAAGAATGGGAAGGTGTACAAAGAATAGAAATATTTTTAAGGATTGAAAACAAATTAATTGATTTAATAGATGAATTGTAATGGATGTAAATATGGAGAATGTGGATTATGCCCTTTTGGGATTTAGTCTTTGTAGTGCATTGCTTACTGGTGCTTTTATTATCTATGTATGGACTAACGAAGACGAAAAATGAATAAGATTTTAACAAAAATATTTGGTGATGCTGGTGTAGGTATCGTTGATAAACTTGCAGGTGTAGCAGATAGGTTTATAAGAACTAAAGACGAGAAAGCAAAATTTCAAAAAGAGATGGAACAGATTTGGATACAAGCTGAATCTGATATGCAAAAAAATGTTACCGAAAGATGGAAGTATGATATGTTAAATGGTAATGTTCTTACTAAATCTGTTAGACCTATCGTATTACTTTTTTTAATTGTTTCTACTGTACTTTTAGTTTTTGTTGATTCAGGTAGTATAAAGTTTGAGGTATCTAGTGAATGGATAGAACTTTTAAAGGTACTTCTAATGGTAACGGTTTCAGCTTATTTTGGTGGTCGTAGTTACGAGAAAGTAAAGAATAATGGCTAAAAGATATATCACTCCTACATATATAAAAAAACAAAAGAAAAAAAGAAAAGGAGTACATAGTAAAAATAATAATTCTAATAGTAAGACATCTAGAAACTATGTTAAAAAGTACAGAGGTCAAGGGAGATAAGATTTGTGATAAATGTAATAAACAATTATCACTAGATAAGTTCTATAAAAATCAACATAATAATGCTGAGAAACAATGTAAAAAATGTAGAAATACATATAGAGAGGAAAGACATAGATATTGGAAACAACAATTTATTTATAAATTAAGTGAACACATTTCTATAGAATGTGTGCGTTGTGGTTATGATAAAAACTTTAGTGCTTTAGACTTTCATCACATAAAAGAAAAAAGATATAAAGTTGCTAGAGTATTGAGAAACTTATCTGAAAAAAGTTTCTCTGATGGCAAGGTTGATGACATCTTATATGAGATTATGGTAAATTGTGAGATACTATGTGCTAACTGTCATCGTGTACATCATAACAAACATATAATGAAAATGAAAAAATAGTATATTTGTAAATAAAATATTCTTATGGGTACATCGCTAACTGGAAAAAATATAAGTACAACCTATCTCGGACTACTAAAAACTACGGATAATGCAGTCATTGGTTCTACTGCAAAAAGATTAACTGACGGTAATGGTACAGATTCACCGTTATATTTATCTACATCTAAATTAGGAATAGGCGTTACACCTACAGAAGCCTTGACAATATCTAGTGGTAACATACAATTATCTAATGATAACAAAATACAATTTGGAACAAGTGATGTTTATATAAGCGGTACAACTTCAACTGATAATATACAACTCGGTATACAAGGTGCAACAAAATTAACATTACATCAAACGACTGGATTGACTCTTGCTCAATATGGTAGTGGAAGTATTACTGGTACTGTAACACAAAGACTTGGTGTGACATCAGCAGGTCAAGTTGTTGAAATTCCTATTGGTGGCGGTGCAGTTGATGGTAGTGGTACGGCAGGTACAATAACAAAGTGGACAGATTCAGATACTATAGGCAATTCTATAATGACAGAAACAACTGGATTAATAAGTGTTGCTGGAGATGTATCATCTAAAACGTCTGATGGTGCAATATTAAATCTACAAACTAGCGATACAACTGTTACAACCGATAGTGTTCTTGGCTCAATACAATTTAATGCACCAAACGAAGCTAGTGGGGGTGACGCAATATTAAAAAGTGCTGAAATAGAAGCGGTAGCATTAAGTGCTTTTTCAGCGACAAATAACGCAACTAAATTGGTGTTTAAAGTAGGTGATAGTGAGGCTGCCTCTGAAGTATTGTCAATATCTAAAGCAAATAACATGGCAAGTTTTGCAATACCA
>Ga0181397_1000534_pt1 | contig 14318 bp, 33 predicted proteins | sample 20SPOviralmetaG_FD_130126 | JGI IMG/M metagenome (GOLD analysis project Ga0181397, IMG submission 130126) | Marine viral communities from the oligotrophic San Pedro Time Series (SPOT) site, San Pedro Channel, CA, USA - 20 SPOT_SRF_2011-02-23 | ecosystem: Environmental > Aquatic > Marine > Strait...
GCAGAGGAAGAAGAGGCATATGGAATGGCTTGGGGTAAAGAATGGCATCGCTTAATGGATAACGCTGTAAAGAATCGCGTTGATATGGAGCGCGAACTCAACCGCCCGCCCGAGCCCGAAACGGATGCAGACAGAGAAGCAGCCGAAGCAGAATTTGACTTCGAGTCTACCTTTAGTGAAGGCAAAACGAAAATAACTAAAACAAAACTACAACAGATTATTAAAGAAGAACATCGTCGCACCTTAAACGAACTCGAAAGAGCCGAATTTGTTGAGGCTTACCAGGCTGTTGTGCAGTTAAGAAGAATCAAGCCCACTGCTTTACCTGAATCTGTTGAAGACACAATTTATGATATGTTAGTGGCGCTCAACATTAATAAAGTGGAATAATAAAATGAAACTAACCAAAACACGCTTGAATCAAATTATTAAAGAAGAGCTTTCAGAAGCTTCTAATCCGGCTAATATGAATCAGACCCCGTTTGATACCAATCCAAAACCCACCAAAGAGCTTGTCGCCACTATCCAAAGCGTAGCAGGTGACGAACTGAAAGCCGCTGTCCAATGGTTCAAGGATCGTCCCTCCAAGGAGGAAGATCCATCCAAGTACCGACAGTATAATCAGACCATGTGGAGCCGGGAAAGCCCCGTGCGTAGCTACACTAATGCCGTCGATAATGCTATGGGCGACAATGAGATTTATAAGAAACTATCCCCATGGGCAAGTGTTGGCTATGAAGGGCTCGACGACACCCTTATTAATTTAGCCTCGTGGATGTCCAGAAACAATCCGGTTAACGAGAAGGTTAAAAAAGTTAAGGGCGGATATAAGGCAACCTCTAAAAGTGGCAGAGAATTATCTAAAAAGCCAAAGCCAAAAAAAGATGCTTTGAAACAAGTAGCCGCTGTTGAAATATCAAAAGCCAATCTTTCAGAAATTATTAGAGAAGAACTCTCAGAAATTCTTGGAATGGATGCTTCACACGACAGGCAGAACCTTACGATGAAAGTTCGTGATCTTCTTGATGAATACACAGGCGACGATCTTGAGACAGCATATGACACACTCACTTCCGTTCAAGCAATGCTCCGTCGTGAGATGGATTTGGCAGCCAAGGAAGACGAAGAATATGGATCTGGACGTGACAAAGTATATGACGATGAAGAGCGTGAGGCTAAACTCGCGGGACCATCTCAGTCGATGTCGCCGGAAGAGCAGGAGGATTACATGAAACTCTATGATCTTGATGAAGGCGTTCGCACCGCACCCAAATACGGGCGTTTATCCCCCAACAGAGCGTTCAACATGGGTGTCAGTTGTGCCGCTAGATATTTCGAAGACGCTGGATATGATGTAGATATACGCACGCTCACGGACGCCATTAATGGGGTAATTTCATTGCGTAAAGAGAAACTTTCAAAATAAAATAGCGACCCACTTGTCCACACCTAGTTACTAAAGAAGGGGGCGCTTCATCGTGGCGAAAGGCAAAAAACTATCCGAATTAGAGAAAAAATCAAAGTACACTATCGCGAGTGCCAAGGAGGACTTTGGTACAGAGATCGATGGCAATCCGATCAAGTGGAAGATAACCTCTGATGATGGTGGGAGAATCTTAGAAGCATTCTGTGAAGACTGGGAAGCTTGCGATATTTTGCGAGTAAAGATACCATCAAAATACATGGGCTTCAGAACAATTGTTATCGGATATGCCTTAACAGAAGATAAAACAGCACTCAGAAACTTTTCTTACGAGGAAGAATGACTATTAATAAGATGAAGAAGAATAAATTAGGTGAACTTGTTTTTTTGGATGAATTCCGCTCTCAGAAAGAGCAGGAAGAACCTGAGTATCACCTTGAAGACGCCCGACAGCTAACTGAAATATCCGATGAAGAATTGGACGACTTCCACTACGATTATTTAACTGCGAGCGATCTGACGACACTTACGATGTCCGAAATTCGCTGGATTATTCGGCATTTAATTAGCCGTTCTGATTTTGAGTGGCGCAAAGAAGAAGCAGAGAAAATGATTAACGAAATACTGGAAGACCGAGAAAAAGAAGACACTTGACATTTACTTTACAACTTTGTTGTTGACATCCCCACAAAAACTATGGTAAAGTATACATGTAGTTAGGAGTTGTTATGCTTGCTTTGTCTCTCGGTTCTAAGGTTGTCTCCAAGTCCCACGGTATCCCCGGTGTGGTGGAGGCTGTTCGGAAGTATGGTGGTTATGAGTTTATTATTGTAAAGGTAACGGGTGCCCATCAGATTGACGGTGCTTCCCTCACCAAGATTTATGGAAATGTAGAAGAGTTCGAGGTGCAACAATGCAAGTAGGTGATATTGTTCAAAGCACTTATCGGTTCAAAGGTCGCGATGGCGATCTTGGTGTCGTCCTTTCAATAAAGGAAATCCCAGCCAATTCGCACCGCAAATCCGGTGTGCTCGCTCGTGTGTTTTATCCAAAGACACAAAAAACCGGCTGGGTTAACTCCGTTGACATGAGAGTGATCAGTGCAAGTCGGTGATTTAGTAAGAGAGATAGAAAAAGATCCCGATTGGATTCTTTACGGCGGCACGACTGGTATAATTCTCCGACCAGCCGAAGAAGAAGAAGTCGAATTGGATGCCGTCACCAGCACTCTCGGTGCCACCAGTCAGCGTCACTGGTGGGTGCTTTGGGGTAATGGTTTTACCCACATCATGTGGGATAGACATATTGAGGTGATCAGTGAGAGTAGGTGATTTAGTAAAAGTTAAGGTGAAATACAACCGCGCCAAGATTGGCTTGGTAGTGGAAGTGGCGACTTACAACGGCAGCGGTGCTGTCTACGGATATATGGTCAAACCTATTGACGGAACTCGCCCCATTATTGCAGAACCTCAAGACATGGAGATTGTAAATGAAAGTCGGTGATTTAGTAAGGTTTAAACAAAATCCAAATGCTCCTTTCGGTCTACCTCCGAAAGACTTAAAGGTAGTCTTGGATTTGGCGCTGGAAAAACAGATCGGTGCAAGCCGATGGGTTATAATTTATTATATGGAAGGACCAAGACTGGGACAGAAAAGTCCCTGTGATGTCAATATGTTGGAGGTGGTAAGTGAAAGTCGGTGATTTAGTGGTAGTGACGGGCACCAGTCCTGAGCATCAATGCACTGGTGTGATTATCTCTACTGAACCTCCAGAAAGCTTAAGGTTCAAGAATCGCACCCGAGTCGGTGTCTTGTGGGCTGATGGTGGGAACAGGATTGATTGGGAGCGCACCAGTTGGCTGGAGGTGCTCAGTGAAAGTCGGTGATTTGATTACATGGTGTAACCCGCGTGAGAGAGACAAGAGCGAGTTCAAAGGGTATGGTCTTGTTACTTGTGCTGAGATGATGGGAACACCGGGCTACAAAAGGCTGTGGCTTATAGTAAAATGGTCTAATGGAAAAACAGAGTCTGTGCCGCAGTGGCTTCTGGCTTCCAGGGTAAAGGTGATTAGTGAAAGTAGGTGATTTAGTTGTAATGCCAAACTCTAGTGTTGGGCGTGAGGTTACTGGTGTTGTCGTGTCGGTCACTCCACCTGAGATTTTTATTCGGGAGAAGCCCTCGTGGTACAGAGCCGGAAAGCGACTCGCCGTTGTTTGGAGCGACGGTGGTGGTCGTATTGATTGGGAGCCACGCGAATGGCTGGAGGTGATTAGTGAAAGTAGGTGATTTAGTTATTTATAAAGGTCTGGCTGTTGGCTGGACCGACGAGTATGGTGACTACCTTCCCGGTCCCAATCTCGACCACAGAGGAAGCCTTGCTCCTGGCGTAGTGGTTGCTCTTTATTGTATCTGTAAGCCAGGGGAAGAGAAGTGGTGGCTGGAAGGAGGTTGTCGGTGCGTAGCCGATGTCCTCTGGGCTGGGGATCCTGTCGTGCAGGGGCATGTCACCAAACATTTGGCGGTTCGCAATGAAAGTCGGTGATTTAGTTAAGAGAGAAGGTAAAACTGGTTTAATAGTTGAAGTGATGTGGGCAAATAATATTCGCTGGCTTAAGCTTCATGGCAAGAAAGACTGGTTCTCGGAGATCGGATGGAGAGTGATTAGTGAAAGTAGGTGATTTAGTGAGACCAGCGGAAGACCCGAATCGTTCAGACTACAACTACGGCATTGGCTTAGTTGTTAGAAGTTTGGCTGAAAACCCATTTATAGTTCACCGTGACGACCCTAAAGAACCCCGCTGGGCTGTGCTTTGGACTAATCCCATATACACTATGGACGACGGCACCTCGGTGCAATATGAAAGCGAACTGGAGGTTATCGGTGAAGCTGGTTAGAGACAGAATCCCAGAGATTATTTTTGAAGATGGGCGCACACCCATCTATCACATTGCGGATAAAGAAGAATATAGACGAGAACTATTCAGGAAAGTTGAAGAAGAGTTGGCTGAGTTTCGGAAAGATCCCTGTGTGGAGGAAGCAGCAGATCTAGTTGAAGTAGTGTATGCACTTTTGGAGGCACATAAGCACTACCTATTCGACGTGGCAGAGGCGGGGATGAGAAAAAACGCTATCGTTGGCAGCTTTGCTCGCGGTGTTATTTTGGAGAGAGTTGAATGATTACATTTTTTATTTTTTCTTGCTTATTTAGTGCTGGCTTTCTTGCTGGCTCTTCCTTTAAGCATGCAAGGTTTAATCGTATTCCGTGGGAAGCATACCGCTGGGATGAGGCGATCTTTGGTTACCGGAAGGTTATGATTGGTTCGCTTGTGAAAAAAGGCGACCGCATTCTTCTTGGCTATGAAGTTGATAGCAAAGCTTTCCCAAAAGAGGGCATTAAGTATGATTAGAAACTATTTATTGTATTATGAAAACTATTTTTGAAAACTGGAATAACTTCCTAAACGAATCAGGCTTAAGTCGAGTACATCAGCACATCAATGCTCATGATACAGCGATCATCACTGCATATCGCAACGATCCTTCTTCTCAAGACGGGTGTGTTGAACCTATCCCTCCAGGTGAGCAAGAAGAGAGCCCACTTGATGCCAACAAAGCACGCAACAAAAACTTGAAAGCCGTGTTGTTAAAGATGGGCTATGGAGTCACACGAGTTGATGGATCTTATATCGAAAACTTTGATGATATGGACAACAGAAAGGAAGTCAGCGAGGAAAGTTTCTTTGTTGTAAACCTCAAAGGCGATTCTGATTTTAATAATAATATCGTTAAGTTAGGTGAAAAGTTCTGTCAAGACTCAGTGCTATTAATTCCACAAGGTGGAGACGGAGCATTCCTCCTCGGTACAAACGAAAGTTGGCCAGGTCTTGGAGAAAAAGAGCCAGTCGGAGCCTTTGCGGGCGGCAAGGAAGCAGAGTTTATGAGCAGAGTTAAGGGACGACCATTCGTCTTCAAAGAGATTCATAAACAAGAGACATGGGACCAGCTTGGAGTCAATGCAAGGTACACTGTTGGTAAGATTGCTGAACGGGTTTTGAATGAAGATCGGTGACTTGGTTAAAACCAAGAACGAGTATGTTCATAGACTCGGCGGAAGAATGAACTCCGAGATCACTGCAAAATATGTAGGACACCAATGGGGCATCGTGCTTAATTTTTATGAGGGCGACCGACCAATGATAGACATATATTTAAACACTGGAATCATGAGCGAGCAATCACCAGCCGGAAAGTATGAAGTTATTTCTTCTGCTTGACATTCTCTTTACAACTTTTCTCTTTACAGCCCCATAAAAACTATGGTAAAGTATGCATGTAATCAAGGAGATTTCATTGGAACTTGAACTGACCGAAGAAGAAGCAGCAATCCTGGGTGAAGCACTGGAGTGTTTCATTGTCCACCCGACAACCGACGACGACGCGCGAGATTGCGCCATCGACTTGGCTCACCACTTGCTCGCACTGGCTGCTGGGCATTTTGATGACTGGGACACCGGAGATGCCCAGCAAAGTTTCTTCGAACAAGGTGTCGTCGCCCGCAGCAAAATCAAAGAGAAGGAGGCTTTCACTTCAAATGCTGCCGAACGCCGTCACCTTCACCTTATTTCCAACGACCCGATTGATTGGTAAGTCCTTGACATTTACTTTACAACTTTCCTATAGACAACCCCATAGAAACTATGGTAATATATACTTGTACTGAGGGAGTTAGAGATGTCACAAACTAGAAGACAATACGGACGGCGGTGCTCATACTGCTACGAGATGGGTCACAACAGAAGGACTTGTCAAGCCTACACTAACTATCTCAAACATAACATTGAGGTTTTCAATTCGACGGTAAATCCGTTCTGGATCAAGACTTATGTCAAGCGCACTGGCAAGATGCCTGATGGCTCTGAGCCCACTGGCGATCTTGCAGAGATTAAAAAGACTGCCAAGAGAGCCTCCAGACGCCGTTGCTCTTGGTGTGTCAAGATGAGAATGGTTGGCGATGGCTACGGTCACAACCGACGCACCTGCCCTCACCGTAAGGTTTGGCATGCCGACCAGAAGCGCGACACCCGCGACCTTCGTCAGGCTATCCTCAACCGCGCCGAGGCTCTTGGTGTTGGAATGGGTTCTCTGGTTGTTGACAAGAAATATCTCTACGACGGATCCGACTTCCATTGGCGGCAAGTTGTCGGTATGGTTGTTAAAGTTGACTGGGATGCTATCGACACGACCAAGTTAAAAGACCATCCAGTTATCACGGTTCACTGGCAGAACCTGCCCGCTGAAGAGCGATACACTCCCAAAGTAGAGTCGTTTGATATTCCTCGTTCTTGGATCCCTGAAGCGGTCGCCAAACGAGGCTGGAACCTTGGTCAAGACACCCTTAAGATGCTCGGCAAATCTTCTAACCCACTTCTCACCTGTCCAAAGGACTGGCTTGAGCGCCCAATCGTTCTTGATGAGGTCGCTTGAGAGATGTCAAGAGATTGTCAAGTCGAAAATAATGCTTGACATTAACGTTTTTAAATGCTATATTATATATGTAATCAGGAGAGATACTAATGGCTGTTGACTTTAAAACCTTTATTTCCGTTGTCCCCCATGTCACTGCGGTTCGCAAACCAGTTTTGGTTCGCGGTCGTCATGGCGTAGGGAAGTCCCAAGTTGTCTATCAGTTCGCTGGTCACGCTGGTCTTCCAGTCGTTGAGCGTCGGGCTTCCCAGATGACCGAGGGCGACTTGCTTGGACTTCCTTCGACTGACGGCAATGTCACTTCTTGGAACCCACCTGAGTGGTTCAAGACTGCTTGTGAGACTCCCGTGGTGCTCTTCCTTGATGAGGTTGACCGCGCTACTCCTGAAGTTCGTCAAGGTATCTTTGAGTTGACTGACTCTCGGAAGCTCGCTGGCTTCACTCTTCACCCTGAGACCCTCATCTTTGCTGCGGTCAACGGCGGTGAGCATGGTGAGCAGTACCAAGTTGGCGAGATGGATCCTGCCGAGCTTGATCGTTGGACCGTCTTTGATGTCGAGCCTACCATTGAAGACTGGCTCGGCTGGGCAAAGGACAATGTTCACGAGGTTATCTGGGACTTCATTAACCAGAACCACCAACACCTTGAGCACTCCGATGACTTTGAACCTAACAAAGTTTATCCTTCGCGTCGGTCTTGGGATCGGCTGAGTGAGTGTTTGTCGGGTGCCTCGTTGCTTGAGGAGGGCTCCGATCTCGGTACCGTCTACAACTTGACCAACGCTTTTGTTGGCTTTGAGGCTGCCGTGTCCTTCCGAGACTTCGTTGAGAACTATGAGCGACAGGTAACTGTCGAAGACATTCTTGACCATGGCAAGATTGAGGCAACCGATAGCTTCGGCATCAATGACCACTCTGCTCTTGTTGAGAAGATGGAGGCTACCCAAGTTTTCAAGGCTCGGTTGACTGATACTCAGACTCAAAACTTGGCTGATTATTTCTTGACGCTGCCTTCTGAGGTAGCTATGAAGCTCTGGACCGTGCTGGGTCAGGGTGATATCGAAAACACCGTTGCGCTTCACCAAGCCAGCGGAACTGATGGTCGGGCAGTCAGCGGTTACATCGTTGAGCTTCTGACTGGTGAGGAGAGCTAATGAGAAAATTTAAACAAGTCATCTGCGCTGATGGCTTTAGCATGAGTGTTCAAGCGAGCGAGACGCATTATTGCTCTCCTCGCGAGACAGGAGCAGAAAAGTATACAGCGGTTGAGATTGGATATCCAAGCCATGGCGAACCTCTGCTTGCGTATCTTGCCGAGGAACCAGAAAGACCATGCATGACTGTCTATCCATATGTCCCCGCTCAACTCGTCGCCTTGGTCATTGCCAAGCACGGTGGTATGGTCTCTGGTGACTTACCTCCAGGTGTCGCTCCACTGATGGCGGTGGACTAGTGAATCGTAGAGACTATTGTTTGCACCTCAACACCGAACAAGGTTCAACCTGTGTGCAAGTCAATGTAGACAAGGGTGGTGAGATTAATATTGAAATCTCATCCGACAAGCCGTGGGACGAGAATGACCCCGAGCTTGGTTATTCCATTAGATTTAAATCAGATACAGATGTAAAAGGTCTCATCGAGCTTCTTCGGTGGTCCCGCAAAGCGAGCCTTGAGGCTCAAGGATATAAGGTGGTAATGTGAAAGTTGTTATTGTTCAGGATCAGATCACACACGATTCAAATGGTGTTGCGCAGGTAAAGGAAGTGCTGCTTGCACATCCCGCCGACGAAGAAAACGCCAAGATCAGACTATTTAAATGGAAGAACATCCTTGAGATGGAGAATCTTCGGCTTCGTGAAGCTACCAAAGCTGACTATCCGAAGAAGAGAAAGGCTAAGAAAAAGAAAAATGAAAACTTGGACGCCCCACTATATTGAGAACAGCCGCGTTCCTGCGGTTCTCTCGTACATTGCTCCGATTGATATCTGGGCTATTAGCCTGGGTCCGTTCGTTTGGTGCCGTGGCGTCTTAAGCGAGAGGACCAAGAGACACGAGACAATCCACTATCAACAACAGCTTGAACTTTTGTTTGTTGGTCAGTGGGTGCTTTATATTTTGTTTTGGTTGTGGAATCTTATTCTTTGTAGAAACGCCGCCGTTGCCTATATGAACAACCCGTTCGAGCTTGAAGCATATGCGAACGATAGTAAGGATGACTATCTTTTAACCAGAAAGAGATACTCTTGGATAAAATATGTCTTTAATTAATACAGCACGTTGGGCAGCGGGTATTACCTCACGCCTGGTGACAGATATAGCGATTTGGACACTTGATCGTGCATCAAAACGCTTGTCCGATGTTCACGATGTTGCGACAATCGGCAAAATGTTTGATAGTGTAGACCTGACGGAAAACAAAGAACACATTCACCACGACAACAATACAGTTTAAAGGAGAAACATGGCACAACCAGATACAAGCCCCTATGAAAACGACGACACAAGACTTTGGACGCTTGAACGCAGAGTTCATAAGATGGAGATGGGGATGGACAGCATTGAAATGCGTCTTGGCAGGATTGAAGAGAGCGTTCAAGACTTGAGGACCGCAGTCTTCAACCAAGCGCTCTTTTTTGGGATCCTCATCATCATTTCTAATGGAATCATCGGTGCTTTGCTATAAAATTAGTGGATAAGAGGGAATTAAAAGAAATATTCATGGACATTACACCTGGCGCTATAAAAGTTATGGTTATTGTGTTATTATATGGTTGGTTTTTAAGGTTGATATTATGAAATACAAAGACAGAACAGAACAGCAAAGGGTTAATCCTTACGACATGCCGCCCGACAAGGCGGATACGATTTATGTTGAAGACATTGATAACATTACAGAAGAGATCGAACTGACGCTCGAACAGCTTCAGGAAGCAATTAACATTACCGGAAGCTTAAAAGACAAGATTTGGGCAAAACACCGAGGTAAGAATGTACGATGAGAATGATATCTTGCTTTTGCAAGATCCACAATTTTTAATGGTTTTAATCGCTGCGATTACAAAGAAATTTGGCGGTAGCGTAGAGGTTACCATGGAAGACCTCGAAAACATCTCAGCAGACGAGGCGCTTGGTTTATTTAAGGATGCAGACGAGAACGACAAATTTGTTTTGAAGCTTGTCGATAGAAGTGAGTACGAGAGCGAAATCATGAGCGTATCTGAGTACAAAAGCAAAAAGACGACGAAACCAAGTAAAGACTTGACGACTCGTTATGCAGCATACGACGACGAAGAATGGGAAAACTAATGAATCCACAAGCCGCACTACCTATTGTTAAACGCTGGAGAGAGTCAGGAAAAAAGATTTACATGACCTCTGGTGGCTTTGACCCACTTCACATCGGACATCTGCGATGTATTCAGGGAACTGCACAACTTGCTGAACAAAGCAATGGCAAGGTTCTCGTTCTTGTGAATGGTGACCAGTTTCTAATCAACAAGAAGGGCAAACCCTTTATGAACATCGAAGAGCGACTTGAGATTGTTGCTGGTATTCGTGGAGTAGACTTGGCTTGCGAGTGGTATGATGGAACCCAAACAGTAGAAGAGGCAATCGCACTATTCCGTCCGCATGCTTTCACGAAAGGTGGCGACCGCGACGATCCGACAAACATCCCTGAGTGGGACATTGCAATGAAAGTTGGCTGCGAAGTTATTCTTGGTGTCGGCGGTGGTAAGATTCAGTCTTCCTCCAACCTGATTGCTGGAGCGGAAAATAATATGGGTGACTTCTAATGAATACTGAACCCTGTGAGTATTGTGGCTGCAACCCCTGTGATTGTGATTGGGGTATGAACTCGAAAAAAAAAGATAAAAAAGATAAAAAACATTTGATTCCTAAGAAAAGTCATGTTATATTATAAAAGTAATTAACGCAATAACGCAGCAGTTACAAATTGTCCGAAAAGACGTTAAAATATATTCGACCAGTTAAGGTCAAAACATAACAGCCTCAGAAAGAGGCAAGGAGATTCTAAATGAAAGAATCAGTTTATAATGAGAAGATGGCGAGTCATGGCTATCAATGGGAAACTAAGAACGTTAAGCCTATTGCCCTGGGATTCATCCTTGGTAAAGTCAGCGGAGCACAGATTCGTCAGGACGGCACTGACCCGCATCACACGGAGGAAGTGCTTAATTCCATCGTTACTTTTGGGCAGAAAGTACCCGTAACTGTGGAACAGGTTGGTCACGATGCACAAAACAATCCTACCTATCGGATTGTTGATGGTAATCACAGGTACGACGCAATCAGCAAGCTACAGGAAAAGAATCCTTCCGATGCTCGTTACGCAGTCATCAAGGTCTTTGTGGAGAATTTCAAGAATGACTGGGAGCGTACTAAGTATCAGTCTGACATGAACGCACACGAGACTCCATCGAAGCTGTCTTCCGAGAACGATGCCGTTGTCAGCTTGAAACATGTCATCAACAATGGTCTAAGTGGTGCGCCACCAGCGGTGGCGAAGCTTCATAACTCCCATGATGACAATTTCAACAACACTACGCAGTACACCAAGGACTTGAAAAAAGCAGTCAGACTGATGTTCCCAGGCTTCAGTGAAAACCAATGTAAAAATGTGGTCCGCACGCTTCAGAGTAAGGAATTGCCTGGTAAGTTCCAACGTTGGACTGCTGGTGCCGTTAAGGAAGCTTTTATGAACTGGGCTTTGTGTTCTGGCATAGACTACGATGAGGACATGCTTCACACCATTAAGAACGAGAATTATATTGATTGGCAGTTGATTGGTCGGTGCATTGCCACAAAGAGCGATTATTCAAAGCCACCACCACGATCTCGCAATGATGAAAACATTGTTATTATGTATTGGAGTAATATCACTGGCAAAGACAACAAAGCACTCAACAACCATCGCGTTAAAATGATTGAAAAGATTAATAAACGCAATAGCTCTTGGATGTTCCGTACATTCAAGGGTTTTGGTAAGGTGAAAGCTGTTGATCGCATCTTTCTCGCCCCACAGAAACGTGACGTAGCGGAAGAGGAGGTCGGATTCTTTGAAGTTAAAAAGAATGCAAAGGGTCAGTTCTCAACAACTTTGATTGCTAGAGATGGTTGGAACACCAAAACTTCAGAAGTGCCACCAATTGGCGGAGATGTTAAAGACACCTGTGAGGCTTGGCTCTAATATCATAGCCGCTGGCAGACCGGATAAAGTCTGCCACTTTTTTATAACGAGGGACTAATGCCAAGAAAGAAGAAAAGCAAACTTAAGACAATCCTCTCAGACATTGAGAAGATCTTAGCAGAGCATATCGAACAAACCATCATCCATCCTTCCGACGAGGCTCCAAAAAAGAAAAAGACAAGAGCCCCAAGAAGAAAGAAGGTAGTGAAGAAGAAAGAAAGACCGATTGACTTCTAATGAAAGCCGGAGACTTGGTAAGATATTATAGAGACACCGTTGCAACAGACGATGGCGACACCTTCTTTTATAAGAAGGCGTATGTAGGGATAGTGTTAGAAGACTATGATCCGAATACAAAGATTATCAAGATTCATACCGATGGTGCCATTATGGTTGTACACATATCAGATGTCAATACCCTTAAGAGAGGAGAGGGCTGGAACCAATCCGCCGACTAATTAATAATATGGTTGAAGCAGTCTTCGGTTCCTTTCTATTGGTAAGTTTATTGATCGTAGCGCATGAGCATAAATGAAGTCTTATCTTTGGAAAGTAGGAGGTAGAATCCGCCTGCTAAAGTATTATCTTCATGCCGCTATCATAATTGGCACCGAGGAGATAAAAGATTATATCTTTGATGGAAGAGATAGGAACGACCTGTCTATAAAAGATGTCCGAGGTTATAAAAGATAAATATAGTAAAGACGACATAGTATGGTACTATCCGTTTCCTAATGATACCTCTCAGTCTCTTAAGAACACAAGGTATAAGGCAGTAGTGTTAAACGCTATAGAAGATGACTATTACTATGACTATGTTATATACATTATAGAAGAAGCTCACCCTAATAGAAGAAAGAAGGTAAGAGTTAAGAACCTAGTGGTATACAGGGGGAATGAAGTGGAGTAAAATGGAGGGAAGTGGAAAGGGTAGGGAACCTATGGATAGTATTGGGCACTCTATGGATAAAGGTATTTATAATTTTCTTAGAAGGAAGGGGGGAAGGTAGGAGGATCTCATACACGCTACTTCTCAACCTGTCAACCTCTTTAATAACTAGCCCAATTCACACTTAATTGACATCTTTTCTTGAAAAAGCCCTCAAAGTGTGGTATAGTATAGCAGTGGTTAGAGTTATGGATAGCGAGGGTTGTGTGGGTGGACTTGACATACACTTGACAACTTTGTTGTTGACATTGTGCTCTTTTCTATGCTATATTATGTATGTAAGGAGCGAGTGATGTCAGAGGAAAATAAACCAGAGTTTGATCTCAACAAACACACTGCCCGCCTGCTAATGAACGAGCCGTTCTTTGCGGGCTTGTCGCGCAGGATTGACAAACAAAAAACTACTTCCATTCCAACTGCGGGTGTGACGGTTGACAAGAAGTCGGCTCAGTTCGTGTTGATGTACAATCCCTCCTTCTTTGAGAAGTTGTCAGACAAGGAGAAGCTTGGTGTTCTTAAGCATGAGTTCTACCATCTGGTGTTCGAGCATGTCACTGGTCGTAAGCCCGAGGGCGGACTGACCAAGACTGACAACATGTGTATGGACCTGGCTATCAATAGCCATCTCATTGGGGAGTTGCCCGATAACTGCTGCATCCCAGGCGTGAAGCCCTTTGAATGGGCACCTCCTGGTAAAAGCTATGAATGGTACAAAGCCAACTGGCAAGGGATGGATGAGCAAGAAGAAGGCGGTGGAGAGGGTGAAGGCGAAGGTGAAGGAAACCCCTCGGATTCATTTGATGATCATAGTGGCTGGGAACAGGTCGATAACACTGAAAATGAAATTGCTAAAGAACGTTTAAAAGAAGCTATTAAGAAAGCTGCTGAAGAAGCAAGCCAAGCTGGGTCGTGGGGATCCGTGCCTGCTGACTGCCGTAAAGAGATTCTTGACCGGCTTAAGGTTCGAGTTAACTGGGAGAAGGCATTAAGATATTTTGTTAAAACCTCTCAGAAGGCAGCGAAGCGAAGTACCGTCCGTCGTATTAACAAGCGCTTCCCTTACATTCACCCTGGCAAGAAGGTTACTCGTACTGCCAAGTTCGCAGTGTCTATTGACCAGAGTGGTAGTGTGGACGACGAGATGTTGTCCAAGTTCTTCTCAGCCCTTGACAAGTTAGCCAAGCTGGCTTCCTTTACCGTCGTTCCCTTTGACACTGAAGTGTGTGAAGAGCATGTGTTCGAATGGAAGAA
>Ga0181397_1000549_pt1 | contig 14133 bp, 8 predicted proteins | sample 20SPOviralmetaG_FD_130126 | JGI IMG/M metagenome (GOLD analysis project Ga0181397, IMG submission 130126) | Marine viral communities from the oligotrophic San Pedro Time Series (SPOT) site, San Pedro Channel, CA, USA - 20 SPOT_SRF_2011-02-23 | ecosystem: Environmental > Aquatic > Marine > Strait...
ATCACCTAGATTATATTTAGCAGGTCAAGCTATGGGTGGTTTTATTGCAGCAGGTAGACAGACTTGGCGAATGGAAGAAATTAAAAAGGCATCGTTTGATTGGGCAGACTATATGTTAGATGACGATACATAAAAAAAGAGGGGGCGTTTAGCCCCCTTTATTTGTTAAAACTTATTGATTGTTGAACTCCAATCATCATAGGTATCAACAAGATTTTTAATTTTTAATAGTTGTTGATAACCATCCTCCATATCTAATACCTTTTCCATTTTTTGATCGTAAGTTAAATCAAAAAATCCAAACTCTATTGGTAATAAGTTTAAAACCTCATTTGTTTTAGTCTTACTCCTAGAAAGTTTTCTTACGATGTCTAAACTTTGAGGTACTAAGCCTCCTGTTTCCATTTGGTATTCTACCGATTCTTTAGCATTTTCTCGTAGTGTTGCTAAAACTTGTTCTTTGGTCTCTTGAGTAGACCTAAAATAATCAGGGTTTGCAATAATAGCTTTTTCAGCTTCTATTTGTAATGCAGGTGCAAGTAACCCATCCATATAGTTTTTTACTCTAGGTGGTCCATTCCATCTAATTTGAGTAAAAATATTAGCTCCTGCTGAATTAAACATTCTTTCTACTAAGTTAGGGTTTTTATCCCCTCTTACACCAAATAAATATCTACCTGCATCTACTTCTTTACCTGACTTAAATCCTCGTGTTGGTGTGGCTCTTCTTTCTGTATCGTCAGACTGACCAGTAAGTTGATTGAGATAACGACCTGCTTCGTTAAAAAATCTATTACCCTGACGAAGATCGGGGTTCATTTCCATGTCGTTAAATAAACCATAAGCAGTATTAACTGGATCAAGGTGCCGAGTAAAACCAGAAGTTATTTTTGAACCAGACGCACCAAGTAAACTATAAGCTAGTGGACCATAATCTCCGTCTTTAGCCATAGCCCAAGCTCTACTCATAGAGTTTCCAAGATCATCTAAATCTCTCAGTGCTTGTCCAGGACCAACTTGAACTGTAAGATCAACCCACAAATCATCTGGAATAGCTGACATAAATTGTTTGACAAATCTTTTATCTGTAAGAAGTTTTTCACCTATCTCAGGTAAAGTTAAATCCTTAGAATTTGTATCAATTAAACCATGAGCAACAGCTTGACTAGTAGCTCTAATTAAAGATATAGGCCACTCAAACTCACGATTTCTTATAGTGCCATCAGGTTGCCTATCTTGTTTAAAAGTTAAACCAGTTTCAATTCTTTCTATTGCAGAGTCACCTTCAAATCCAACTTGATTACCAACACCAATTCCAACTGCAGTCCAACCAACAACCATTTTTGCAAATAACTCTGCACCATCTTCTGTTATCGGGTCAATGGTCTTATTCATAGTTTTAGCTGTAACATAGCTAAAATAATTAAACCCACTAAGATCTCCTGCAGTTGCAATGGTAGTATTTAAAAAGCTACCAAATGGTACGACATAACCACCGATAGAACGGTTAGTTACTGTTTCAATACCTCTTGCAATTTTTCTTTTAAAATTTGTAGCAGGTAAACTAGACCAGTTTACTGATGCTGTTTCTCTCATAGTTCTTTGAACAGCTTTTTCCATAAGCTCACGAAACTCTGGTCTAGCCATAACAAATTCTACATCTGGGTTTGTAAAAAAATCTTCAGGACTTTTACCATACTTTTTCATAATCTCTTGATTAAGATTTACACCAAAAGCCCAACGTTTTGTTAGATTGTCTTGCAGTTTAGCGAAGGTAATTGTTTGAACCCCTTTAGTATAAGTGTCTGCAAATTTCCACAGCTTATTATTAGGATCAATATCAAACATTTTAAGGGTGTCGTTAACGCCTCCATCACCTGCAATATCTCTAAACAACTTTTCAGCCATTTTAGGATTCATTTCTAAAATTGCATCTGCATACTCAATGGGAATATCTGGAGATATGGCATCAGTTACCCTACGAAATGCTCCTCCCCATTCTCCATAAGTTCTGTTGAAATACATTTCTGCAGCTTCATCGTTACCAAAAGCTTTTGCAACACCTCCACGAGTTATATCTATTGCACCAGTTAAAAAATCTGCTGCAGTATTTAAAGATACAAGTGTTTTAAAACCTTGAAGGTTAGCACCAGTGGTAGCTAAGTGAGATGTAATTAATCGTTTGTACATAGACAAAGCAGCTTGTTGATGCTCTGGTCCTTCTGATGGTTGAACTCTTTTGTAGTTTTCTAATATCTCTTTATTACCTACACCAGCTTTTGTAAGACGAGATAGTTCAGAAGCAATCCATAAATTTTCACCTGCTAAACTCATGCTGTTTTTCATAACAGCTTCCATAAGAGCAGGAGATACTTTACCTTTATCTGTCCTTACACCGTCAAGTAAAAATCCTGTTTCTTCTTCCCAAGTTCTTACAATCTTATCTAGCTTAGTTGGATTTATAAAACGAATAGTTCTTGCGTATGCACCAGTTATTTTTGACTCTTTTACAATTGCAGGATGCATTACAAACCCTGCTTCTTCAAGAGCTTCAAAGTAACCCTTTACTCCACTTTCAGGATCACCTAACCAAAAGTATTTAAAGAAAGCATTATTAGCTGCAGCATCTCTTCTTTTTGCACCTTTACTGGCAATCAACCTAGCTGCCTCTTCTTTAGCTTGTTCCCAAGGTAAAAAGTTAAGTTTACCTCTAGCAGTTAAAGTTCCAAACTGACTGTCAAGAGATTGAAACAAACCATTCTTATTTAGTGCTTGACCAAGTTTTTTCCAAGCTTCTTCAGGTCCATGCTTTGTAATCATCTCGTCTATGTTTTTATACGATAGAATACTTTTTTCAGATAAACCAAACTTACGAAACTCTTTTATTCCTGCGGATGTACCATATACGACAGGAAATAGTATAGCACCTGCAGCAGAAAATGCACCTTCAAGTTTACTATATTCTTCTTGAGCACCGACATCTATAAGCTGCATCTGTCGCCCCATGTCTACACCAAATGTCAATGCTGCATCTATGCCAGCAACAGGTGTAGCTTTTAACATTGCATTACCTATAGCAATAGTTGCAGCTTTTTTAGTAGCTCCTTTTGCGGCAGCACTTGCATACATCGAAGTTAAAAGGTTATTAAGCTTTTTCCCTGTAATTTTTTCAGCACCTTTTTTAGCGGCAGGTCCAAGTACTTTTGACAACCCAAGAGATGCTAAGTTTAATGGGTCCCAAATTGCACCAGTTGCATAATCTATAGTACCATCAAATATATCACCTATAGGATTTCGTCTTTCACCACCATATATTGGGTCCATTTGTTTAAACAAAAGGTATCCACCTGCGAGTCCTAATAGTTGATCATCAGTTGCAGTTAATGAGTATGTAATTTCATTAGCTACAGTTACTGAGTGTCCCAGATCAAAAGATCTCATGTAGTTCTGCCAAAGCTCAAATGCTTTCTTTTTAGGCATAGTTCTGTAGTTACGGTTCATCAGTGCAGAACCTGCTGTAGCACCACCCATCAAACTGGAAGTGCTTTTAGCTAGTTTACCTAAAGATTTTGTTTCGGGGAATCGTGCTTCAAGAGATTGGTAGACAATTTCCATCAGGTCATCATCAGCTACTACATCGTCTTGAACATACTGTTTATTATCATCTCTTTCAAAAATATCGTAAACGTTGATAAATTTATCGGGAGTCTCGACAGTAAAGTTAGATGTAGTTTCTCCAAGATCAAGATCTTTTAAACTAAAAGACCCACCTATATCAGTATCTTCTGCAGATAGTTTAGGAGTAGGTAAGTCGTCTCCCTCAACTTGAAGATCACCTAAACTAAAAGAGTCACCTATTACAGGTTCCTCTTCTTCAACTTTTGGAGGTTCTACTACAGGAGCAGTAACCTGATTTTGCTCTAAATCGCTTAGAGAAAAGGTATCTGTCATGTTATTTTCCTGAGTAAGTTTTTGTTACTTTTTTACCATCAGCATTTATAAAAGTAACTTTATCGCCTTTTTTAACTACACCATATTTTATTAATTCTCTTAATATTTTTTGACTAGAAACTTCAATTGGAGCCGCTTCCATCGCTTGTTTTAACATCTCTGGTATAGGTGCAGTTTCAAATCTAGGTTCTGCAGCTTTAATTTCTTCAACACCTGCATTACCATACATCATAACTAAGCCAAACAAATCATCTTTTTTGGCATCATCTAATCCCATTGCTATTTTTGTATCTCTTTCAGTTATAAAAGCTAATACTTCTTTTGCTGTTTGAACTTGATCTGGAGTTCCAGTCTTTTGAATTTCGTTAAGAGTTGTTTTAGCTTTGCTTATAGAGTTACGTTCAGTATTTGCTCTAGCTGTAATGTTACGTTTTATAACATCAGTCCACTCACCTAATTTACCTGGATCTAACCCCTCTACAATAGTAGGTTCTATAGGTGCTACAATACTACCTGTTGTGCCTACATTACTTTTGATACTAGACTTTACCAATGCATCTAAAGGACCACCTAAAACAGTTTCCATTTGTTTAATTAATGCATCAGCTTTTGATGGATCAGGTTCAGTAATAACTAAATTACCAAAGTATTCATTAGCCCCTTCTCTAAAACTATCAATAAGGTTTTGACCAGTCTGACCAGACTTTACAAGTTCTTGGTGATGCTTTTGTAAAATATCAAATGCAGATTTCATAACAGTAGGATTATTTAAACCTGCAAGTTGAGATAATACTTTATTATCATCTTCTATACCAAGTGCTTTAATAGCTGCAGAGTATTGTAAAATTTGAGCTTTAGAATCTGTAGTACCGCCTACTGCTGCAACAAAGTCTGTTCCAACAAGTTTACCATCCATAACTCGTTCAAAAAGAAGTTTCTGCATTTCATTTGCATGTGCGGCAATGGCTGCTTCTTTAGCTGTTTCAGTTTTAACTCCGTACTGGTAATCAAACTGTTCATTAGCTGTTTTAGATCTAAGACCAATTTCTTCTCTTAAATCTTCTTGTCTTGCTTTTCTATCACGCTCAAACTTTTCGTTATCCCAAGCTACCAGTCTATCTTGAGCATCTACTGCTTTTTGCTCTGCATACTTATTAAGTATATCTTGCTGTTCTTTCCACCATTCTTGAGCTGAATCTCTATCATCTAACTCATAAGCTCTTTTTAAAGCTAATACATCCAGCTCAAAAATTTGTGATGCTTCAGTAGCTGCAGCAGAAGCTTTGGCTGCACGTTTTTCAGCTTCTATCTGTTGTTGATTAGTAATTTTATTTTTATCAAACCATTGTTTCCAAGCAACCTCGTTTTGTTTATCAAATTGAGTTTGCCAAATATCTTGATCAGCTTGCCTATCTGCAAGAAGTTCGTTTCTCTCTCTAATTCTTTTGTTTCGGTTATTTAAACCTGTAAAATGCCCTATACCCATTATTCCATACTCCTAGACATCAAACCCATAGACTCTTCTTTGGGCATACTTTCTTCTTTAGGCATATCTGTTTCAGGTTCTTTAAGTTCTGCCTTAGCTACTATCATCATTGCATCGGTTTGCTCTTTGGTATCTTGATCAACACCTTTATCTTCTTGATAAGTTTCCTCTACATCAATATTTAATTTCTTAAGCATCCTATCTGCACGAGCTACATCACGCCTATACTTCTGTCTAGTTCTAGCTTTTGGATCTTCAAGACCTTCATTGTAGTCTATACCTAAAACATCACCTACATCTTTTATAAACTCATGTAGTACAGGTGAAATAATTAAACTTACATCAATGCTGTGTATACCTGCCATAACTCCCCCACGAGTTATACCTTGTACTAGTGTCGGAATATCAATACCCTCTTCTAAAAAGAATCCTATGTCTTCAAAAGCTTGAGCATCGTTCATCTTATCAAGATGATACATTGCTGCTTCTTCTGGATCAGTTATTTCTGGAGGATTTTGAAAAGGTGTTCCCTTTGGCTCTTGTGTAAGAGAATATCCTGGTGGTACTCTATCAAATATCATTATTATTCACCTCTGTAAAACTTATTAATACTTTCAACTGTAGCATTTCCATCAGGTCCAGCCCACTTTGGATTTGCTTCTAATTCAGCACTACCTTTTTTATAGACTATATAATCAGAAGATGCATTTCTAGCTGCAGGAGCTGCAATCAAAAGACCTAACGAAGCTTTTCCGTCATAATTCCAACGATCTAAGTACTTTTCTAAAGCATCTAAGTGGTCTACTGGATTAGTAGAAGCATTGAGTTTATCTAAATCAATTCCAGCTTCATTTGCTGGAGTTCCTAATATCTCAAACATATTTTTAGCTTTAGGATCAGTTAGTAGGCTACTTTCTTTTGCAGCTACCCTAAGTATTTCACGTTCTGTTATATCATACTTTTCAGCAATTGTCGATAGTTTAGTTGTAAATTCAGTATTTTTTTTCAAAATATCTATTGTACCAGTAAAGTCACCTAATATAACATCGTCTTTAAAATTACCTTCTTCAAAAACTTTATCAGGATCTGTTACACCCAAATCACTCTCAGAGGTTGGTGACATAAGACCTTCACTACCCGCTTCAATTTGTTCTAAAGTAACTACATTACCTTCGTCATCTGTTAATGCCCTGTTAGTTGGCCCTTCTTTAGAAGGTGGCATCATGGCTTGTCTTACACTTTCTTTTACCTTAGTTTTTTTAATTAAGTCTTCCATAGCATCTTCATTGCTATCTTCAAAAACAGCAGCTTTAGCAACTCTAGGATCTGTAACAATAACACTTCTTAAAGGAGTTGCTTTTTGAGCTGAATATTTATTTGGATTATCTCTAAGATTTTTAAGATAATTTAGATAGGGTACATTAACACTCATTTTATACTCCTTGACCTGTTGTAGTATTAGATAACTTAAAAATATCACTAAAAGAAGTATCACCAAATAGTAAATCACTCCACCATTCTGATTTAGCTGCATTGTCATCAAACTCTAATTTCATCCTTATACCTGCTAGACTTTGTTCACCCAACAATATTTTTAAAGCTCTGTCTGAAGCACTTTCTGCTTGTGCAAAAGAGTAAGACATAATATCTCTTTCTTTTTGCCAGTAGTCATCAAGAGCTTTTTGAGTAAGTCCATTAACTTCTTTTGCATAAGTTAGGTTAGCAACATTTTGAGCTGCTGTATTAGCTGTAGTAAGATCCTGCCGCCATTTAGCATTTGCTTGAGCTACAACAAGATAGTTTTGTGCATTAAACATTTCTCTTTGATTTTGTAGTGCAGAGTTAAATTCTAATACTGCATTTGCTTCTTCTGCATTAAATTGATTAATAGCATTTTGTTGAGCTGCGTTAAACTGAGAAACTTGAGCTGACAAGTTTGAAGAAAACTGAGTCATCTGATTTTCACTAGTAGCATTAAATTGCTCGTTTGCATTAGCTTGAGCTGTATCACTAAGCATAGCATTTGTAACTGATTGAGCTTTAAACAATGCTGTAGATTGTTTATTGTTTAAGTTAGCCATGTCTAACTGTAAAAAGTTTTGAGCATTTTGTACAGCAGATTGTTGTAAATTACTCAGATTAGCCATATCAACTTGAGATAGTGCAGCTGCCTCTGCCATTATAAGAGCTTGCTCATTATTTAAACTAGCTAAATCCATACTTTGAGCAGCTCTAGAGTTTTCTAATGCAATCTGTTGATCAGCACTAAAGTTTATGTTTGCTATCTCAGAAACTCTTGCTGCATTAGTAACCTTACGTTGAAAAGATTGATCAAATTCTATTTGTAAAAACTTAGATCTTTGTTCAGCTTTAAATAGAGCCATTTGCTGTTTATTACCTGCATCTATCTGAGCAATAGGTAGTGCAGCTTCCATTGCAGCTTGTATAACAGCTTGACCTGCCATAGAAGAAGCACCAAGTCCTCTTTCTGACATTACAGCATTAGCTTTACGCATAGCTCCTGCAGCCCATGCAGGTGTTTGACCATCATCAAACTGCGACATAAGAGTTGCTAACTCGTCTTGTATAGAAGCAGCTTGTACTTCACCAGTACCAAATGCTCCTGTTACTTGACCTTGATTTACACCAGTTCCAGTAATAAGCTCGCCTATACCACCTGTTGTCTGATCTAATGTTCTTTGAGGTATTCCTGCTTGTCCTACAACATCAGCTACTGTTTGAGCTGTATCAGTGGCAGCAGTTACGTTAGAAGCAGATGTAAAGGTTTCCATAATAGGATTACCTTCTGCGTCAATTGCAGGTGTACCATCTGGATTTACTTTTTGTCTTAATTGAGTTTGACCAGTAATCTCTTTCATACGGTCTCTGTCTAAAGTCTCTGGTTGAAAACCCCCAGTGGTGGTCATATAATCACCGACTTTTAGATTATTAGCCGTAATAAATTGATCAGGTGTAAAATTTTGTCCACCTAAGCTAAATGTACCTGTTGTCGGATTCCAACTAGCACCTGCAACAGCGTTAGCCATACCCTGATAATTTGTTGTAGTACCACCCATTAATTGTGTTTGAATAAGAGGAGAAGCCGCAGCTACAGTAGCATCAACAGAAGTTGGTGTATCGACTGCTGCAGATATTACTTTACCTGTTTCGTCCATTATAGCAGGAGTTCCTGGACCTTTAGCTTGACTTACATCAGATACTTGAGCCAACTGAGTACCAGTTATCATTGGAGCTGTACCTAAAGATTGACCTGCTGTAGACTCAAGGATTGTTCCAGGAGAAGTAGATTCAAACATCTTAGAAGTTCCTGGTGTCGTTACCATAGTCGCAGGATTAAACGTAGCTTGAGCTTGTCTATTACCTAGAGATTGTAGATATTGTGCAGGAGTTTGTGTTATTGTTTGTCCTGTTACAGGATCTTGAAAGCTTACATTACCATAAATTTTATTAGGATCAAGAGCTGTATTAGTAACAGTAGATCCATCTTCACCACTAAATCCTTGAATATATCCTCCACCATAAGCACCAGTAGTATAAGTATTACCACCTGCTGTTAGTGGATTATACACAGAAGCTGCTCCTACTAACTCACCACTTTGTTGTACTTCTACGTATCCTGCAGGAATTGGTTGTAAAGGTTTACCACCTTGAAATACAATATATAACTGAGCACCTGTATTTGGATTACGATATAGTTTTTGAGTTATCTGATAAGCAGATACATCTTGACCTGCGGCTTGTTTTTCTGCAATAGTTTGAGGTTGATATAGTGCAGCTGTTTCTTCTTCTCTTTCTGATAAAGCATCTACTTGATTAGCAACATTTGCACCAAATGTTTGTGCAGGAACTGTGTAAGTGCCACTAGGTCCAGGTGTAACTAAAGCATTGTTAGTATTAAAACTACCATCAGCTCCAGGCATATTAGCCCTTTCTAGTGCTGTAAGAGTATCAGCTTCATTAGTATAGTTACCAGATACCCCTCCTGCACCTGCTACACCAGTTCCTGATCCAGGAGTTCCAGTGGCTGCACCAGTTGTATCATCTCCTTCTTTTAATTTCTTTTTTAGTAGTAAATCCCACTCAAGCATGTCAAGAGCTGCTCCAGATGGAGAATCAAATTGACCCCAGTAAGAAGAATTACCTACTTGATCATCAAAATCTATACGGTTTTGTTCAATACTTTGGCCTTCATTAAGATTTTGAAAACTTGCATTTGTTTGCACATTACCAACACCACCCATAGATTCGAGTTGTTGTTGTAAGTATGTCTGATTAGCAACGTTATTATTTACAACTACATAGTCATCTGGATTAAGACCTGCTGCTATAAGCTCTTCATCAGTAGGTGCATTCTGCCATTGGTCATAAAGTATTTGAGCAGATATATCTTGAGCAGAGTTATTACCATAAAAATTTTCGTTACTTCCTGGTTTATAACCATAGTCTTCTAATATTTTATAAGCTTCTGTAAAAGCCATAGAATCACTAGAATCAATTCCTAATGCTTCATATGCTGCATTTAATGTAGCACTTGCAACACCTGTGTTTTGAGATAAAAATGTTAAATCTGCAAGTGCTTGTACATTTGCTGTAGTTACATTTGTGGCAGTACCTTGTGCGTAAGAACTAGCTTCTGCTGCAGTTCCTGGCATGTCTGTATAGCCAGAGTCTCCATCTGCAGCACCTTGATTACTAGCCATAGTTTGGGTGTTATTATCTAAAGTAGTTACTGTAAAATCTTGACCACCACCAAACTCTTGTGTCTGCTCAATAGCACTTTCTAGGCTATCAACATTATATGATTGACCATTGTCAAATGTTATAGTAGCTGTGCCATTTGCATTTTCAGTAATATTCATATCTATTCCTTACTTTCCCATTGTCATCCACACTGCACCTGCAATAAACGTCAGCAGTGCGACAGTGGTTACTTTTACTATTGTTGACCAGACAGACTTGCGTGTGTCACGCCATGCCTCTAGCAAACTTCTCATCTCTATAATATCTCTGGCAGCATCATCGTCAAGTAGCCCAATAGAACGCAGTGCCTCTTTAGCACCACGCCTAGCTGCTTTGTCTAGCATTTCTTCTATCTGTTCTACTGTGAGTGTAATGTTGTTCATTAGTTATCCTATGCCACTGCGTAGAAGATGTATGTTGCACTAGATTTGTTAAGGTCAGTTGTTGTATTTTGATTGACAATAAAGCCTGTGCTTGCTGGATCTAAAACATCTTCAGGATTAGAATTATATGAGGCACTTGCAACAGTGTTCTCAAAGTACGCTTTATTGATAACACTATAAGGGTCATTCCCAGAGACAATACCTCTAGTCGAATCAATAATATACCAATGACTATTATCATCACCTTCATTTGATCCACTATCTGTTCTTTTAATTAAAACAAATCGTGCACCTGAAGTAAAACCACAGTCAATAGTCTGATTAGAACCGTTTCCTGAGTATGAACCTACTTTAGATATTCCTGCAAGAGTAGCAAAACAATATGCAATATAGGTTGTACCATTTGTGTCTAAAATTTCTCGAACATTAAGCTGAGTATCTGTTGGATTTGCAAAAAAGTCTGTCCTTGAATCAAAAGGCTTATAGTTACCATTTAAACTTATTGGATTGTTTGCAGACAGTGATGAGTGATATACATACTTGCTAGAGTTAGAACCATTATCTGTTATAAAAATAATAAACTCAGGCGTTACTCCTAATGGATGATTAATAGTTCTACTACTAGAGCCTGTTGCAGTACCGTTACCAACATACGCCACAGCTTCAAAGAAGTTGCTGGACCTACGGAACATATGATGAATAGTATTATATGACTGACCTGTACCACCATAAATACCAGTATTAGAATCTATTTGTCCTACTGTATTATTAAAACTGCTTCTTGTCGTAGCGGCTGAAATTTGAGTTTTACCTCCTGCAATTCTACTAAGCAAATGATGTGATGTTGTTCCTGAGCGACCTATACGGAAAGCAAGATCTACAGGAAATCCTGAGTTAACAGTATAATTAGTGTTAGGTCCATTTACTAAACCTGCTTTATACACCTTAGTTGCATCTTCTGGTACAGCTAGTGGGCCTCTACGTATTGCCATGTATATTACGGTTGCATTAGAGCCAAAACTATCTCCACGAAACCGAAAACCTGTTGGGGTTGGTTTAAACATTGGTACACTATAGTTTGACTCAGAATTTGTGGTGTTAGGTCGTAAACGTAGTGCATCATTCACAGACATTTCTCGCATTACGTCAATTAAATACCAATCACTAGACGTAGAACTAGCTTTAACTAACAACAACTGCGGCTCAAAGCCAAGGTTTACGTCTGTAGGAGTGGAAGAAGAACCGCTGTCTGTAAAACTCCCACATTTAATAATATCAGCATCACCATCAGGGCCAAATTCTCCGTCATTATTATTGTGTGCAAATAGGTAGGCAACAAAGTTAGAGTTGTTTTCATTAACTCTAAAATAACTACTTACATAAAAATGTGTAGATGTCGGAGTAGTATTGTGAAACATATTGTAAGTATTTGATTGACTGTCATTATCTAACTCTAAGTATTTTGTTGCACCTTCGCTTCGGTGATATACAGGCCAATTTGCTGAAGTCGTTAAATTCTTAATAATTATCATGCCTGGAACTGACCCAAGATTGTGTGGTATAGCCCTACCACTAGCATCACCATCGCCAGTCCACGTCACAACATCAAAAAACTTAGGGGCTTGGCGAAATGTCCAAGAAACGTAGCCTTGACCTGATGAACTATGATTACCTTGCACTGGAAAACCATTGCTAGTAAAAGCACCTCCTAGTCCGTTACCAGTACCAGACGCAGAATAAATTGCATCTAAATCATTAGAACTTAAATACTGATTGTAATTAGGCGCAGCAAGATTTTCTGAATCAAATAAATAATGTGCTCTTGATCCCGAGTCTCTATCTTTAATCCAAACTAGACCACCTTCAGTAAGATCAATGCCGTTGGTAATCGTTTGTGCAGAACCTGTTCCGTCATACAAAAACGTGCTGAACACTTCATCTACATCAAGACCTGCACCCCCTGCACCTGCAGTAGCTCTTTGCATCATTCTTGCAATGTTACTCATTCGTTATTATCCTGCTGCGTCAATTGCTAAAGCACCGTACCAGTTAGTGCCACCGTCTACTGTATAAAATACAAGCACGTCAGTCTCACCTGATGCAGGAGCATCTGGGGCTGTAGCACCTGCAAAGTCTACAGAGTTTGGATATGTTATAGTATGTGATCCACCTGATGTTAGTTTAAGTGTAAAGCCAAAAGCTGTACCAGATGTAGGTACATTACTAAATGTAAAGGTGGTGTTACCTGATGTAGTCAAAGCAAAGTTATTACCTGCTCTACAATCTATAGTTACAGATGTTCCTGATAAAGAAGCATACTCTTCACCGTAGGCTGACACTTTAATGTTACCATTAACAGCACCAATGCTTCCCACACTTGTCTGATCCTTGTAGAAGCCTACAATAGCACCATCGCTTGAAGTTCGATTTAGAGATAAGGTTTGTCCGTTGTTAATAAAATAACTGTCTGAATTAGGAGTTAAGACTATTTTTGCATCACCATTAAATGTTCCTGAAGTAGAACCTATAAGTAAAGCGCCATTAGATAGCCGCATCTTTTCAGTATCGTTCTGATGAAATCTTATATCGTTATTTTCACGGTTAATAATAAACGCAATACCTTGGTAGCTTGCAATATCAAGACCATCATCATTGCCGCTGCCAGATGTGTTGTCAGTTAGCTTTAATCCACCACCGTTGCTAGAGCCGTGAATGTGTACGTTTCTAGCCCAACCTGGATTTGATGGGCTAACTCCAATGCCAACATCACCACCGCTGTCAATTTTAAGACTATCTGATAATGTACCTGCTTTCATACTTTGAAAAGCTATTGTACCATCTTCTGAACCATCTGAAACATCAGTAGCTTCTACTCTAACGGCTGCATATGTTACAGCTTGTTGAGCATCGTTTTCACCTGCAAAGATTATGTCTGCAATATCATCACCGTCTTGAGCGGCTGCGCCACGATCTTTATTAAATTTTAACCTTGCACTATTGCTGTCATTAGTGGTGTTTTGGATAAGTAAGACAGGATCATCTTGTGCGCTTGATGTAATAGTAAAGGTGTCTCCTGTAACAGTAACATCACCAGTAAATGAAGGAGATGCAGTAGGAGCTTTTGCCGTTACAGTGTTTATGTCAGATGCACTGACAGTTACACCGTCCATCTTGTTTAGCTCTGCAGCCGTAGCTGTTACTGCAACACCACCTATCTGTAGGGCTGTAGAGGCATTGACAGTAGGAGCAGTAGCAGTGCCAGTAAACGTTGGATCAGCTACAGGAGCTTTGGTGTCCATCTGTGTCTGCACATTAGATGTAACACCGTCAACATGGTTAAGCTCTGCAGTGGTAGCAGTCACACCATCCATTAGGTTTAACTCTGCTGCAGTTGCAGTCACTCCATCTAATATGTTTATCTCTGCTGCAGTAGCATTAACACCTGTCAATTCAGCAGGAGCTACTGCACCGTCAGCAAGTATATTTCCAGTAGCAACTACGTTTGCTAAATCTCTAGGTTTACCCATATTGTCTATCCTCTATTTATTACGG
>Ga0181397_1000550_pt1 | contig 14123 bp, 14 predicted proteins | sample 20SPOviralmetaG_FD_130126 | JGI IMG/M metagenome (GOLD analysis project Ga0181397, IMG submission 130126) | Marine viral communities from the oligotrophic San Pedro Time Series (SPOT) site, San Pedro Channel, CA, USA - 20 SPOT_SRF_2011-02-23 | ecosystem: Environmental > Aquatic > Marine > Strait...
ATATGTTGGTAAAGATGATATTGAAAGTATTGAGCCTTGTTATGAAGATGAAGGAACAGAATATAAATATGCGAAAAATGTAGAAATTGTAGATAAGGGTGATTATGGATTTTTGGAGAGCGACGAGGAGGATGAGAGCTAAATTTAATTACTTACCTACCCGCTGCATGCTTAATTTATGAGCTTGTTGGAAACAAAATCCTTGTAGCATCAATTTTCGCATCATATCCATGTGTTTTTTTGTATGATGAGTTTTATGTTCTTTCATTAAATCTTTTTGTGTTTTAGATAATTCTTTTTTAGGTTTAAATAATGGATTCATTTATATATACTAAATATTAAATTATTTTTTCCATTCACAATTTTTCCAATAATCGTAGTAATAATTTTTTGGTGTTTTATCATCTGCTTCTCTCTGCTTTTTTTCTTGATAATTTAGACGATAAATATGCTTACGCATGTCATAGTATTTATAATAATTATATTTACTAACTAAAATAACTTTGTCAGATTCCATTTTTAATATATATATATTTATATAATTATGTCTGAAGAAGAACAAGATTATATGGACGAAATAGGATATGAACATGCTTACGCTAGTCAAATCGCCTATATTTATGAAGAATATGGTTATAATGCAGCCGAAGAAGCATTAATGGAACAATTCCCTCTTTACACTATTGACCCAGAATTAAGTGATAATTATTCTGTAACTATTCTTAAACCAGATGGAAGCACTATTTTAGCATATCGTGGTACTGATTTTACAAGACCCGATGATTTGATGGCAGATGCCGTTATTGCATCTGGGTTATACAAAGTTGATGCTTTACAATATTTAAAATTACCAGATGGTGCTTATGAATATATACCAGCGGGGTTAACAAGATTCGGTTTAAGTCAAAAAAAATATGAAAGAGTTGTTGCTAAACATGGTGATGATAATATAACAATAACGGGACATTCAAAGGGTGGAACTCTGGCATCATATATAGGCAGAGTAAATAAAAAAGAATCATATATATTTAATGCGGGGGCAGTTCCTAATATAGGACATGACCCAAGACTAGACGGTCCAGAGTTCCAATCTACTTCAAATACTTATTTAGTTAAAGGTGATCTAATCTCAATGTTCGGTGCTGGTTATACTCCAAAAGAAAAAGTAAAATATATTAAAAGAACAGCAGAAGGTTCTTGGCCATTAGCAAATCATTCATTACAAAATTTTTTGACTAAACCACCATTACAAATAGAACCACCAATACAAAAACCAACAGAAACAAAGCCTTTAACAAAAGACCCTTTAGCAGTAAAAAATGTTCCAATATTAACATCACAATCAGTAAAAACACCATTTACAAAAATTACAAAAAAACAACCAATATCAAAATTGGAGAACCGCTCCAAACTCGGTAGTTTGACAAAATCTGAAGTAAAAATCCCTAAATCATTAGTTTTAAGTGATATGAAATTTACTGACCCAGTTGTCATAAGACAAATATGCAAAGAGTTCCCAGAATTATGCCCCCGTGGTGAGTAGTAGAAATGTTAATATCTATTTAGTAGAAATGTTAATATCTATAAATTTTTTTTATTTATTTAAAATATATGACCACAGAAAAGAAAGCTAAAAAGCCTATGACGGAAGAACAGCTAGAACGGCTCGCCATTGCACGACAAAAGGCAAACGAAATACGTAAGATTAATCAAGCAAAAAGATTACAAAATAAAATGGATAACTTGAAATACAACCCAGATGGGACTTTAAAGGAAGCGACTGCGCCTCACGCAGAAAATATTGAACAAGAACCACAAGAAGAATTAAAAGAAGAACCACCACAAGAGGAGGAAGAAAAACCACAAATGACAATAACACAAACTACCGCCAGTTTGGAGGGCGAACTCCAAGAAGAAGAGGAAGTAATTATTAAAAAGAAAAAAGCAAAACCAAAAAAGAAACAAATGGTTATTGTGGAACAAAGCGATGATGATAGCGACGAGTTTGAAAGTAATGATCGTGTTGTTTTCGTCAAACGAGTAACAAAAAATAAAAAAGTTCCAATAGTTCCACCAATGGAAACACCAGCAGAACAACCAAAACCACAACCACCACCACCACCCCCACCAAGAAAAACTAAAAATGAATTATTATATGATAGCATGTTTAATGGAAATTTTTTAAATTCAATGAATAGAAGATTTTAACCACGTTTAACATTACATGTATGACATAAAACATTTCTAAATTTACCTGTCTTATGACAATGGTCTAAACATCTTTTATTATTACCATGACTTCCTTCAATTAATTCTACATTACATTCTTCACAATTTGTTGTATTTATATACATCTCATACAACTCATCATAATCTTCACTAATTACACCTCTATATTTCCAATTGTCAATTCTCAGAGATTTTATACCTGCTTCTGTTTGGCGATATTGTTTAATTTTTTCTTTAATTTTTTCTTTATTTGCTTCATAATATTTTTTATCTTTTTCTTTATAATATTGTTTATTTGCTTCATAATATTCTTTCCTTTTTTCTTTATTATTTTTATAATATTCTTTCATATATTGTTTTCTTGCTTCTGTTAGAGGCATACTAATATATAGTAGAAAAATTATTTATATTATATCAATTTTTTTTATTTATATAATATAATGAAATTATTAAGTGTAAAAAAATCAACAAGTAAAGGTAAGAAATTTATGGCTTTATTTGATAAAAATGGAGAGAAGAAACTAATACACTTCGGAGCGAGTGGATATCTTGATTATACCATTGGAGCAACCGATAAACAACGCACTGCTTATTTAGCAAGGCATGATAAAGAAAAAAACCAAGCGGCAGATACGGCTGGTGCTTTATCGTATTATATATTATGGGGAGAATCAAGATCTAGAACTAAAAATATAGAAACATTCAAGAAAAAATATAATGTTTAAATATAATATAACATGCCAAGTATTAAAGCAAAATTTATAACAAAGGACGATGATAAACCTATAAAATGTCCGAAGGACGAAGATAAGTTAAGACGATTACCCGAATGTGTTGTATTTGATTATAACCTTCTACCATTCCAACCAATTAATCCACCCAAACCAATACCAATAGGCCCACCAATAGGCCCACCAGTAGTGCCAACATCATTTAAGTTAAATCAAGTTCCAATGGAAAATATACCAAAAGCCTTTAATCCTAAATTAATACCAGCGGGAGAACAGACCAGCGATTTACCAGCAGTGCATAGAACGCTATATCCATTAGAAGATGTTAATAGACCAACCACTCCATATTTTAGAGCTAATCAATTACCACAAGATGACCCATATTTTACTGGATATTTAAGAGGAAAGTCATCTATAATTGATATGGCAGAAGCAAAAATCAGAAATAGGGCATATGATATACCAGCAACAAGACGAACTATGCAATCAGTATTAGATAGAAATAACCCCGATCTTCAATCATATAGAGCTGGTTTAACAAATGTTTTAGTTGGCGGCGAAATACCATTACAAGAAATACCAAGAACAGAAATAGGTGGTACAAATGTATTAGTTGATGAACGTATACGTGGTGAAAATGAATTAACAAGAGTAATGAGAGACGCGGGATTACCAGAAGATTATATACAAGAGCAAATAAGAACAGAACAACAACTTGCTGATGAAAGAATAAGACCAGCTATTCCAGAACCAGCAAGACGCTTACCTACAGAAGACGAGGAACTGATACAAGATAGCGAACAATTGTTAAGAGAAGAGGGAGTATCAGAAGCAGAAATAAGAGAATATACTGCACAGAGACGATTAGGAGTCCAACGAGAAACCGAACGATTACCTTTTGATGTTGATGAATTATTAGACCAAGTAAATCAAATTGAAGCATTAAGACGTGTTGGCACATCAGAACTAGAAGTCCAAAGACAATTACTAGAATTAAAAAAAAGCATTATTCAAGCAAATAGTGATAAATCAGCCGAAGAAATTATAAGATTATTTAAAAGATTAGGAATAGATACTGGATCATTGAGAGATGCACAAGGAGCAAGATTAACAAGTACAGAATTAAGTGGACTGCGCGATTTTGAAGCAAGAGTTGATGAATTTAGTAATATAGATGAATTATCATCAGCATTTGATACTACTGGTGAATTTTCATCATCACGAGTGCAACCAAGACGCATACCAAGAGCCGATGTATCGCGATATAGATTTAATCTATTAGAAGATATAGATTTAGATGAAGACCCAGAGGGACAAATAGGGCCAATAATGGAAGATGAAACTGGCTTTGCTGATATAACACCAACAAGGAGAGGACTAGGAAGACGAAGAGGATTTGCACAAGTAGAAGGTGATATACCCATGCAAGAATTTACCCAACAAGAAGAAGGTTATGCTACTAATCAAAATACTTTTGAATTAGATTTGGAGGATGAGCGACCATATAGGGTGAGGTCGGGTGGCGCAAGTGCAAGTGATTTTTTAAGTAGAAGTAGGGTAAGAATGAGAGCCAGAGCTACAAGAAGATTAGGTATGGCTTTATCTGGTGCTAAAGAATTAGGATTAAGCATGGCACAAGGTACTAATAACATGGCAAGAACATTGAGAACTAAAACTGGCGAAGCATTAAAAAGTGGTTATTTAAAAACTATTCAATCAATGCAACAATTAACACCAGATGAATTAGCAGATTTACAACGACAATTGAATGCATTACCAGATGAAATGGGTAGATTACCAGTAAATTTTAATATGACAAATGATCCAAATTTAGATATTGAAACTGGTTTAGAGAGAACCGCACCAGATACTGATGATCCAAGACCATTTGAAGATGTAGATATACAAGATATTGCAATTAGCGCAAGACCAAAATTAAGTTTTAGACAACGATTAAGAGTAGCAAGAGAATCATTTGGAGATGCAACACAAATATCTGGCAGTGATTTAGCGGGTGGAGGCGTTGGAATGTTAGCCGCTTTTGGAGTGAGCGCCTTGTTGAGTAAAGCAAACATTAATCCTTATGAAAATGCGGCCGCGTCTGGATTTGCTGGTGATTTAAGCGCTCGTGTAAGCACAATGGTTGGGAATAATATATATAAAAGAGTAACTCAAAGTGCCGTTCAAGCGGGAATACAAACTGGCACAGAAGTAGCAGCAGAAAGTGCTGGTATGGCAGCCTTAAGAACTGGCACAAGATTATTAGCTGGTGGTATAGAAGGTGCTGGCGTTGGAGTAGCGACATTACCACTAGATATATTATTTAATAAGGCTTTATTAAATGCTAATTTAGGTTCAATGGAAAACGCAAAAGCGGGTTTTTTATCGGCAGCAGCAAGTGGCACAATCGCAACGGGTGCAATCGGATTAATCTCATTAGGCGCAGCGCCCGAAACTTTTGGTTTAAGTTTAGCAGTAGGCACAGCGGCAACTTTAATAAGTTCTGCTATAAGTGGAATTACTGGTAGAGCGCAAGATGAGAAAATACAAGATGCAAGATTTACTGCCGATAATAATAATGGTGTGCGATTAGAAATTTTACAAATGTTGCCAAGAAAAGATATTAATTATAATTTTGATACAGCATTAACAATATTACAAAAATTTGAGCCAAATCAATATAATAAATTAATAAATCAACCAGATTTTAGCACATTTAGAACACACATGGAGCAAATATTTACTGATAAACCTAAACCTATACCATCAGAAACTACTACACCAAGCACAGACCCTAATACTAAACGGGCTAATGATTTATTTAGTCAAAAGGTATTACACGATTTAATTGATAGAGTATGCGGTACACAATCCACCGATGGATGTGATAAATTAAGAGAGCAACAACCCCCGCCATTAAGTGATGATGATAAAACATTTTTAACTAAGCAAACAAATGATACATGGGAAATGAGCGTGAGAGTAATTGTAGAACAATCATTCCAGCAAATGAAAGGAACTCAATATAGAATAGGCGTAGCACAACAATATTTATTAAAGCAATGGAATACTAATCAAACAGCAGCAAAAAATTTAGACCCATATTATAGTCAAACTGCCTTTTTAGACCCAGAATTTAGAACTGAATACTTAAATAATATTAAGATAGATGCTCAAAATAGAGTAATAAATGCTTACTATAACAACCAAACTAAATTAAGTGACATGAGTCCCGATATACAATATGCTGCCGAACAAGACCCAGCATTTCAAGGCCTAATGACTAAATTTTATAGTTCAATGGAACAAGGAGCAAAAAATTTAGGATTATCACCAGCACAACTAGTTGATTTACAAACATCGCCAGTAGCAGACCAACCAAAATTATACGAACAAATGTCATTTGATAATATTAAAACACAAACTAGTGTAGTGTCAGCAGCGCAACATTTAGCTGCAGAAGAGGATAAAGTGCCAAAACTAGATTATTATGATATTGATGCAGTTTATCTATCTGATAGAGACCCCACATCTTATACAAAATGGAAACCAAGTGATAGTCAAATATTACAAGCCAACCAAGCTGGATTATCTTTAAATGAATATATCAGATATATACATGAATTAGCAAAAGGTAAAGATGCTAATTTTAGTGATATTAAATTTGATGATCCAACAACAGAATTAACAGATAAAGGAGTAGATATAGACCATTTTCAAGATGAATTACAATTATCGGGCAATCCTTTAAATATGTATTTATATGATTATGATAAAGGGACTATAACAAGAAATCCAAATGTACCAAATCAGCCAACTGGTTCTCAAACAGAATTTGTAAGTCAATTTAGACCACAATATATTATACAAGCACAAAATGAATATGCACACATGGTACAAAATTTAAATCAAAGCACACAAGCAGATGTTGATGATTATAATGCGAAAATAAGACGACAATTATCAGTATTTGGTGCAAATTATGATGAAATGGTGGCGGGACAAAATGATTATATTGCGCGTAATGCTTTAACAACCACACCCCTATTAGCATTTGATAGACAAGCATATTTAAATCAATATATATTACATTATAATCCGCTTACTCAAACTATGCCACAAAGCGGGACACAACAAACACAACAACAACAACAAACTGCGGGACAAATATATACAGAATCAGGCGATAGTTACTTACCTATACAAAATGATAATAATGGCTCAGTATTAGATGCAGATAAACAGGCAGAAGTAGAATATGCAAGATCACAAGGTTTAACATTAGACCAATATAGAGAAGCAGTAAGAACTATGCAAGTAGATTATGGAGATGAAGAAAATGATGGTGACTGGAAACGCTCTGAATTAGACCAAATAATGAAACATGAGCGAGAAACAGATAATGTAGAGGATATAACTGGTGATACTACCACCATTTATACACAAACTGGTAAAGTAATTAGAAGAACAAAAGATGGTGTGGATATTACAGACCAAACAGACCCAAACCAATTAGCCGATACTTTACAGCCAATAGTAAAAGATACTAAAAATACTGGAGTAGACCCGACAGATGTAGCGGGACAAACAAGAATACAAATAGGTAAGGGGTCAACCCCTTAAACCCTATATTTTATGATTTTTTGTCGTGTGGGGACAAAACCCCACATTTTACGATTTTTTATTATAATTTTTTTAAAAACTAAAATTATAATGACAAAACCAATTGGTAATTGTAAATATTGTAATAAGCCTTTACGAGCTTTTGGCAAAGAGAGAAAGAATGGTAAAAGCCATGATGATTGGGAAACAAGAGAATATCATAAAAAATGTTTTAAGCAAATCGGCGGATTTGGAGCGCCCACTCCAATTAATAGGAATTATGAAAAATTAAAAAAATTTATAGAATGCGATTTAAGCGAATCGCAAACGCTTTTTTAGGTTTTAAAGGATTTTTTTTATCCTTTAATTATATAATGAATTCGTCAAGTCGGACGAAGGACGACAATAATAATCGCCTGAACGGCGATCTCCGTTCTAATAAAAAATATGTGCCAAAATCTCTCTCTGAATCTGATAAAAAAAAGCAAATAAAATCAATAAAAGAAGGAACAGATAGACCAAAAGTAGATTATAAAACAAAACGTAGTAGCCATGTTGTAGCATTTGAAAAAAAATATAATAAAAAAATTACTGATGATGATTTTATATCAAAAAATATAATTAGCCAAACTGGTATTGATAAGATTTTATCAAAAGGAAGAGGAGCATATTATTCAAGTGGTTCAAGACCAAATGTATCCGCAACTCAATGGGCCAGAGCAAGATTAGCATCTGTTATAATGGGTAATAAAGCTAGAGAAGTAGATAAAGATATTTGGAATAAATATAAGAAATAAATAAATCTCTCAATTTTTTATTTTTATTATTTAATAAATATATAATGCCGACTATTTGCGAATTACAAATAGAAGCAAAAAAGAAAGGTTTAAAAGGATATTCTAAATTAAAAAAATCGGCCTTAGAGAGATTTGTAAAAGAAGGTAAATCTGCTCCAAAAAAAGAACCTAAGAAAAAAGAAACTAAGAAAAAAGAAGAACCTAAAAGATTAACATTTAAACCACCACAAGCTAAAAAAGATGAAAATCAAGAAAAAATAGAAAATCTCTCAAAAAATTCAATTTCAAAGTTAAAAAAAATGTTAGATATAGCAATAAAGAATAAAAAAGCAGTAAGTGATTTAGCCGCCGGCAAAGGTTCTACTGATGCAGAGAAAAAACAAGCTTCTAAAAAAATTAATACTTTTGATGAAAAAATAAATAATATTAGAGAAGCTATAATGTCAGTTGAAAAGAAAAAAAAATTAGAAAAAAAGAAAAAATAAAAAAAAATTGATATAAAAAAATAAATATATATAATATAGAAAATGGTAGAATATATAGAAAATAGAGGGCGACCAAAAGGCGCACCTAATAAGAATATGCGGTGGAAGGTTATTTTTTATAATAAAGAAACTAATAAAATTGAAGAGCGTCAATATACATCAGTAAAAGAAATGAAAGAATTAGGCATAAATAATAACGATATGGTGAAACGTATAATGACTGGTTTTAGAGCAGATAAAACAGAACGCAATAAAGAAAATAGTTTTTATCAACGATGGGGACATATTCAAATATTTAAAAATTGATTAAAAATATATTATTTTTTTTTATTAAGAATAAATAATATATTCAAGAAATAACTTAAAAATAAAAATTGATTTTATTATATAGAAAAATAAAATATGTCAGATATATATAATATGCCAAAATTGTCAAAAATAGAAAAAGAAAAAAAGAAAGGATTAGATTTATTAAAATCATTAAAACCAAAATTTAATGTTAGAACTTATGAATCATTATTAGTAAAAATTACTAATTTTAGGAAAATTGACGCAGTAAAAAGATTTAATGATAATATAGAAAATTTAAAAGGCTTTGATGCTAAAAATATTACTAAAACAAATTTAAAAGATACAATAGATAAAGCATCTGGTCAAAATGCAGTTAGAGAATTTAATAGATCGGGAAAAGATATAACTATAAAAAATTTAACACCAAATAAGTTAAAAAAAATATTACAAAATTTAGATGTAAAACAAAAAATAATATTAAATGCAGGAAAAGAAAATTATACATTACGAAGTGATAAAATAAAAAAATTAATTGATGATGTAGATAGTTTTTGGGTAAGCGAAACAGAAACAAAAGGTAGTGATGCCGAGTTAATACAAGAAGTTAAAAATTTAGATACTATTAATTTATTTAGACCTAAATGGTTAGGTAAAGACCATAATGAAGGTGCATTCTTTCCTTATTATAATAAAAGTGAAATTGATTTAACTGATTTTCAAATATTTAAAAATAATGATGAAGCCAATTATGATGAAAATTGTTTTGTTTATGCATTAAGACAAAGTAATATGTTGACTGGTGAAGAATTATATACTTTAAAAAGTATGTGTATTGGTTTATATATACCTACAAATAAAATAAGTAAAATATGTGAAAAATTCAAAATTTATATACGAATAAAACATTTAAATCATCATACTACAAAAAATTATGGTAATAAAAAAGATTCTGAAATTGTATTAGGATTAATTGATAAACATTATTTCTTTGTTAAACAAATACCATATACCATGTATTCTATTGAAAATTATGAATCTATAAAAGATATAGAAAATTGGAATCAAATTTATAAAAAACGAGATAATTTATATAAAAAAGATAGTTCAAGATATACTAATTCTTTTGAAGCAATTAAATACTTAATAGAAAGCGATTTGATAAAACCTATACCTTATGAAGATATTATTTCTACTCAATATTATAAAGAAGCAAACGAAATATTAGATTTAAATTATTGTAAACATAGTGTTAGACCAAATGAAATAAAAGAAGTAAAAGATAAAACCGAAGATTCTATAATTATATATTTTGATTTTGAAACAATAACAAATGAAGAAATACATAAACCATATATGGTCGCAAGTAGTGAAACAAAAACTTTTATTGGAGAAAAATGTGGATTATATTTATTAAGAAATTTATATGAAAAATTTGCTGAAAAAACACAATGGACTAAAACTTGGAATAAAATAGAAGAAAAATGGGATTTTAATGCAATTAATAAACAAAAAAAATTAATATTAATAGCACATAATGCGGGTTATGATTTTAGATTTTTACAAGAATATTTAAATATGGAATCATTATGTGAAAGAGGACATAATTTATTAGAAGGTAAAGGTAAATTTTATTATTCAAAAGGCAAAAGTATTGATGTGATTTTAAAAGATAGTTATTCAGTTATTACTATGCCCTTAAAAAAATTTGGTAAATGTTTTAATTTAATACAAGAAAAAGAAATATTACCATATAATTTATACACACGAGAAAATGTTGTAAAAAGATATTTACCATTTAATATTTGTAAAGATGCTTGTGATATACAAGTAAGATGTGATAATATTGAAAGAATACCAAATGCAAAAGATTATACTGATTATTTTGATAAATTTATTGCAAATGCTAAAAAATGGGATTGCATAAGGGGAGATTCCCCTTTAACCCCTAGCCCTCTATCGTCGGGCTTGACGATAGATATTATTAAATATTCACAAATTTATTGTGAAAAAGATGTTGAAGTATTGAAGTTAGGTTATGAAAAATTTGGTGAATTATTACTAGAAAGTTGTAATATAAATATTGTTAATTTTATGAGTTCCGCACAATTAGCACATAATTATATGTTAAATAATAATGTATTTGAAAAAGTAAATGAAGTTAGTTCTATTCCAAGAGATTATATTATGAAAACTATGGTTGGTGGAAGAACTATGTGTGCTAATAATAAAAAAATTCATATTAAAGATAGATTACAAGATTTTGATGCTGTAAGTTTATATCCGTCTGCTATGTATAGACTTGGTGGTTATTTAAAAGGAAATCCAAAAGTATTAAAAGAACTAAATTATGATTTTTTGAAAAATTGTGATGGTTATTTTGTACAAATAAAAGTAAATAAAGTTAATAAAAAATATCCATTTCCACTTATGAGTTATATTAATGATGATGGTGTTAGAATATTTACAAATAATCCACCTAATAATTTATATGTATGTAAATTTGATTTGGAAGATTTAATTAAATTTCATAAAATAGAATTTGATATTATTGATGGATATTATTATGATGAAGGAAGAAATTATAATTTACGAAATGTTATTGATTTTGTATTTAATGAAAGATTAAAAATGAAAAAAGAAGGCAACCCATTACAAGAAGTTTGGAAATTAATTATGAATTCTGCTTATGGTAAAACATTACAAAAATCACATCCCGAAACAATAGAATTTAAAAATGAAAATACTATTGATAAATTTGTTGATAAAAATTATAATTATATAAAATCTTATCTTGAATTACATAGTGAAGATTCATTTAAAAAATATCTTGTAAAAATGGAAAAAGGCATAGAAGACCATTTTAATAACGCTCATTGTGGTGTAGAAGTATTGGCTATGTCTAAAAGAATTATGAATGAAGTAATGTGTTTAGCACATGATCAAGGATTAGAAATTTATTATCAAGATACAGATTCAATGCATATTAAAGAATGCGATATAGATATTCTTGCTAAAAAATATCAAGAAATTTATAATAGAGAATTAATTGGTAAATCTATGGGACAATTCCATAGTGATTTTGATAGTGATATTATCAAAAAAAATATTTGCGCTATTGAAAGCATATTTTTAGGTAAAAAATGTTATATTGATAAATTAGAAGGTTATGATCTAGGTGGTAATTTAATTAATGATTATCACATAAGAATGAAAGGTATTAGTAATAATTCAATAAAACATAAAGCAAAAATAGAAGCAAGAGATTTTATTGAAATATATAAATCATTATTTAATGAAAATGAAGAAACATTTGATTTATGTTGCGGTGGTGAAAAAATAAATTTTGAATATAATAATGATTATACTATTAGCACTAAAAAAGAATTTAACAGAACTTTAACATTTATTGAGGTTAATTAGGTATTACTTCTACTTGATCGGGTGTTAATTCTATTGGTGTTCTAATACATTCTAAACCACAGCATCTAATTTTTGAGCATCTTGATTTAAGGAAATAACTAAATATAACACCAAAGCAAGCTGATAAACTTGCAACTAATGTTAGTACAAATCCATTGTGCTTTTCTAACCAGTCTGGTGGAGACTCACAAATTAAGGCTCTGTCAATACATTCTATAGGGCAAGCAACTAATGTTGAACCACTCATTTTATATTATTATAATATATTTTTTTATTTGCGGTTGGCGAACCGCCCACGCTTTTTTTTTAGGTTTTAAAGGATTTTTTTTATCCTTTATTATAATAATACATGAAGACACAAAAAGTAAAAGGCATGGAAATAATACCACCTAAATCTGAAAGTGGTTTATATGAAACGGCAACTATGATGCCTAAAATGCACCAAGTCTGTATTGCTATTGGAAAACGGGCTTCGGGGAAATCCACAGGAATTATTAATCTTATTGAAAAAATGGGATTTGATTATGTAATTGCAGTGAGTCCAACTATGCAAAGTAATAAAGAACTTATGGATAGAATAAATGTGGAAGTAGTTTTTGATGACATAGATAATCCTAATGTCATAGATGATATTAAAAAAATAGTTAAAGATGAAGCAGAGGATTTAGAGCGTTATGAAGCAGAATTAGAGAGATATAATAAATTAATGAAAAACATAAAAACGGGTAATTACATGGACGAAGAAGCATTAGCATTATTTTTTAGTCCAGAGAACCAAGAATTCACAAAGCCCGAGCATAGATTTAATGGAAGAAAACCCCGTATAGGAGTAATTTTTGATGATATGCTTGGTTCGGGTATTTATTCAAAACCACGCAAGTTAAATGGATTAGCAACATATAGTCGCCATTTAGGTCAACTTAATAAAGGCGGTGCAATTGGTGTAAGTCTATTTTTTATGATACAAAGTTTTAAATGTCAAACTGGTGGATTAAATAAAGTTATTAGAAATCAATGCACTTCTCTCTTGCTTTTTAAAACGAAAGATAATCAAGAATTAAAAGATGTTGCAGATTCAGTAGGTGGAGAGATTAGTGAAGAATTATTTAATAAAGTATATAATGAAGCAATTGGTGACGGAAAAAATTATGAATTTTTGTATATTGATTTACATAAGAAAGATAATCACCCAAGTATGTTTAGAAAAAGACTAGATGAATTTATATTAATTTAAAATTTTTTTAAAATTATTTTTAAAAACTAGAGAGAAATAATCTAATATACTATATAAATGGTTAGATTGGGTGCTTTATCAGATGCTAGCATAAAAGCTCGTTATCCAGAATATTATCCACTTGATTTAGGTATGCAACAAGCCATGTTTGCTCCATCTTTGAGTGTTCCTAAAATGAATAAATCTAGTAAAAAAGTAAAACATGCGACTGATTTTGCCAGATATCCTATTAATGATATTAAAAACTTTGCTAGTATAGCTACACCAAAAAATAGTATAGAGGCTGGCTTTGAGGGTATTTTAAATTATAGACAAAAGATAGGTTCAGAAAATA
>Ga0181397_1000551_pt1 | contig 14111 bp, 27 predicted proteins | sample 20SPOviralmetaG_FD_130126 | JGI IMG/M metagenome (GOLD analysis project Ga0181397, IMG submission 130126) | Marine viral communities from the oligotrophic San Pedro Time Series (SPOT) site, San Pedro Channel, CA, USA - 20 SPOT_SRF_2011-02-23 | ecosystem: Environmental > Aquatic > Marine > Strait...
CACCAACCAGGCCTGGAGCCTAATGCAAGTGGACACACTATTCATATACTAGGAGCCTGTCCGCTCATCATGGTTACAGCCAACCCGACACCAGCCCAGCCCGAGAACGCCGAGATAGACAACTTTAGGTTATTCCTCTTTGAGAAGTATGCGAAAGATGAATTGAGCATAGAGCAAACCTGGCTCTTTTTGGAAACAATTGCCGAGTTTGACCCGGCGAAGTACGGGGGCGACGAGTAGATGGTAGTCAGAGAGTGCAAGTGCCACCAGGCATCCAAGAGGTACGAGGTCAGGACTATCAACATAGACTACATCGGCTGGCATTACTACTGTACCTTCTGTCAGAGGCAGGGGTACTTGGAGATACACCCGAGGTGGCCATGATGAAACAACAAATCGCACAATTGCAGAAGGAAGTAAAGAAGCTAGAGAGCCAGGTCGAGGCCCTAATCTACCGCGTCCGGGTAATGGAGGTCGAGAAGGCAACCAAGAGGGAGATCGACCACAACAGGCATGAGACACGCGACTCCCTTGATAGGGTAGCCGACCTGCTTGAAGTCCCCAGGAGTCGAGTCTGATGGCTTGCCCATGCGTGAACCGAAAGCTCAACGGCATTCGTGATTGGACTAAGCTGTTCATCAAGAACGAGTACGAGTGCAACGACTGCGGTAGAGTCTGGTGGGTTTGGGAGCGTGATTTCTCATGAAGCCAGTCGCCTTCATCGACCTGTTCTCGGGCCTGGGAGGATTCACGACCGGGGCAATCAACGCCGGAGCTACCTGCATACTATCTGTCGATTCATGGGCAGAGGTTAACAAAGTACACCTAGCCAATCATCCCAAGGTTCCCTACAAGACGATGGAGCTAGGCCACCCCTCTCATTGGAAGATGTTCAAGAGGATGGTCGATGAGTACAAGGAGCTAGGACACCACGTTCACATACACGGCTCCCCACCTTGCCAAGCGCTCTCCAACGCCTCCAGGACAGACCCTGAGAAGGGGATGCCCCTTGTCCTCTGGTATCTCGACCTGGTGGAAAGGTGCGAGCCTGACTCATGGAGCATGGAGAACGTCGTCCCTGTCCGTAAGAGGCTACCAGAGGGAACCCCTGCGGTCATATTGAACTCCGCAGACTATGGGGTTCCGCAGACAAGGAGGCGATGTTTCGCTGGAACAGGGTGGAAGGTCATACCCACACACGACAAGGAAAGCTGGCTAAGCGTTTTAGACGTTCTTCCGGGCTTGAAGAAGGAGCTAGGAATCAACGTTCAGGGAGGCATGTTAAACACCAGGGGAGCGGGCTCATCTACATCGCACTCTGCTAGGACAGTGGACTCGATGTTGAATGACCCATGCAAGACCATTCACAACAACCAACCTAGCATAAGGCTAGAGGCTCTAGGCTCGAACGCCAAGAGAAGCAACGATAGAACAATAACAGAGCCGTCAAAGACCATCTGCGGTTCAGGGAACCAGGTCGGCCCCAGGCTTTTCGACCACGACTCAGACAAGCCTCAGAAGGTTCGTTCCCTGACCATGCCCGAAACCCTTGTCTTGCAGGGCTTCCCCGCAGATTACGACATGAGCGCGGCTAGGACACAGAAAGCTAGATGGACTATGATAGGGAACGCAGTACCCCCGCCAGTGGCAGAGGCGGTCATCAGAGGAATCCATCATGGCATACACAATTGAGGACGAGCTTCAAGCTCAAGCGAAGCTCGCTCAGATGTACCAGACCCTAGACAGACCCGGTAGGTTGCGTCTAGCGACACGCCTGGGCTACTCTAGGGGGTCTGACGCCAACAGGCTGAGGCAGGTCAGGAGGATTGTCAGCTCGAAGGTCGAGCCGGGGAAGTTTGTGAACGTCACATCCTACTTCCGAGACTACGTCGCAACCAGCGACGCACCAGAGCCCCTAGTCGTGCAGTCCCAGGCGTGGAAGGGGCGAATCCCCCCGGTGACGATAGAGGGCAACGTGCAGATTCTATCCCAGGTCATGTACGTGGCTCGAACGCCGGATGGAACGCTAACGACCTTCGAGGCCAACAGGAACAGCACGAGAGAGGTGGACAAGAGCGATATCCGAGCCTTGTTCCAGGACTACAACGACAAGGCCGCCGAGATACTAGGTCAGTACCAGAGGGCTCAGAACGGGGAGACAGTCTCGATTGAGGCTATAGCATTCAACCGTGAGGGCGTGAGGGAGCTGGTCAGAGCCTACGAGGGTAGGATAGCAGACCCCAACCCCAACAGGAAGTACGGGATTATCCTAGCCTCTACTAGAGCTAAGTTTTCTGACGATAGGAAAAGACTGCCATCACAATCAACAGCCACCTACGACAGAAGAATCCCCAAGCAACGCAGGGACGACATAATCAGATACGCTAACCGAGCATACGGACAATACTCCAGAGCCGGGGGGAAACTGGCTTGACCCATCGGATCATAGCGGCACGACCCCGTGAGGCAACGCGGGATACGATATTCGCATGGGACATAGAAACCTGGGGCTTGAACGCCAAGCGTTTCGCCTTCGCTGTCATCGAGAATGTTTCCACTAGCGAGCAGTATGTCTTTCACAGTGTCCAGGAGACTAGGCGCTTCTTCGAGGATAACGCCCCATGCGTATGCTACGCGCACAACGGCTCAGGGTTTGATAACTATTCGCTCTATTCAAAAACGGAGTTATACAGCGCAAAAAAGACGGCCTCTGGAACGAAGGTCTTTGAGTACGAGATAAACGGCGTGAAGCTACGCGACACGAAGCACCTCCTACCGATGCGACTGGCTCAACTAGCCAAGTCCGTCAGCATGGAGAAGGGCGAGACTCCAGAGGCGTACATCAAGGGAACGCCGAGGGAGGTAACCGATCTCGACATAGACTACTGCCGCATGGACGTGGCAATCCTCGCGGCGGCAATCCGTAGGCTACGCCAGCTCTACGGCGAGCTGGTAGGTAGGCCGGGCAACGAGCTGGAGCTTCCACTGACTACCGCTTCGATGGCATACCGAGTCTGGTGCATTCCCGAGTCTTGGCCGGACTCATGGCTATGGAGGGACGCCCGACAGAGATGGCGACCGATAGCGAGGTGCAGGGCCGGGTTCAACGAGTTATACCGTAAGTGCGAGCATGGCGGTCGGGTGCAGGTGATGTGCGAGCCTGGGGAGATAGTCAAGGACGTAGTGAGCTATGACGCTAACTCACTCTACCCGTCAGTCATGTACGAGGAGCTTTTCCCAGACCCCCAGAGCGTCGGGTTCGTCGGACCCACCTTCGAGGCTCTCAGGTACGAGCTGAACCGCAAGGACAGGGTCGTAGTCGCTGATGTCAGGATGGTCGCCCCGGATGGCGTCCCCAGGTTCCTACCCAACACGGACGAGGACGGACGCAAGAAGTGGGACAGCAACGAGTTCGACGGCTACCTCTGCGAGCCTGAGTTGAAGCTGGCCCTTGAGGTCGGCTGGATAGTGGAGGAGGTCAGGCAGGTAGTCAGCGCGAGGGCCATGCGACCATTCAGGCAGTACGTCCGTAGGCTCTACGACCTACGCCTGGAGATGAGGGAGAACGGCGATCCCGCTCATTCCCTCTGTAAGCTACTTCTCAACAGCCTGTTCGGACGCTTCGGTATCAAGGAGAGGCCCGGTAGGGTCGAGGGAGCGGAGGAGATACAGAAGGCCAACCAGAGGGATGACTACGATGAGCGATACGAGCTTTGCTACTACGATGGTATCGAGATGCAGTACCCGTACCTGATCGACTGGAACCAGATGCGTAAGGCTCCCTCTAGCCAGTGGTTCGGCTTCTCCTCCTTCATACTCTCATACGGGCGCGAGAGGCTAGCTAGGGCTATCATATCGGCAGGTGACGACGCTCTGTACTGCGACACTGACTCGGTACACATGAGAGCAGACGCGGCACTCCGCTTCGAGCATGAGATACCCATAGGCGACGACCTGGGAATGTGGAAGCTGGAAACCCCTACCCCAATCCCCAACGCCACCTATTGGGAGCCGAAGGCCTACTGCCACAGGGATGAGAACATGGATAGGATGCTGGTCAAGCACAAGGGGGTAAAGGTCTATGCCGACGACGGGAGCTTCATGCCCAACGCTGGCGACTTGACGAAGGAGCAGATTCACAGAACCGTAGTGAGTCTCTACGAGGGACTGAGGAGGAAACTCGAACCGGGCACACCCCTGATAACTAGGAAACGCTCAAGCAGGTTCTACAAGGAAACTTGATTAGCCACCTACGGGGCGGAGAGGTCGTGGGTTTCCTCGACGACCAGCAGGTTAGAGATGCGATAGACGATTTGATGCAATCGGCTGTAACGAGTTCGGACCGTCTGATGACTCGCCTCATGGAGCTTGACTGGAAACCCAAGGAGGAGGCCCACATCACCATCCTAGCCCTCATGCTGATGGTGCATCACTACAACTTCTTTCGGAACCAGAGCGAGGACATACCCGATTGCCTGGTGAACGCATACGTCCAGAGCATGAGCCACCCCACTATCTCCAGGTACATGGCGAAGATAGCGGCTGACAGGGTAGGCGGGGCGGTGATGGAATGAACAGCTCGCACACCATACAGAGGACTAAGACCGCAATCAAGTGGATTCAGTCGGACCCGCTGAGAGCGAAGTGGTACGGGGCCGACTGTCCCGATTGCGGGACTCACAGCCTCTCCTTCCTACTCAGCTCCCCGAACGGCGGGGTAGCCAAGGTCGAGTGCATGATTGACCTGGGCGGTTGCGGTTGGGAGGAGTCCAAATGACAATCGACGAGGAGACTGACATAATCGAGGCGATAGTCAAGTCACACAAGTCCGGGGAGGTAGCCTTCCACGTAGCACACACCAGGCTGGTCGATGAGCATGGGCTGACGGAGGAGCAAGCACTTGAGCTTCTGTTCCCCCCGATAGATGACGATGACTTTGACATGGTATTACCAGAGCCGAGGGCTAGCTGGGAGTGATTTGAATGGGAAAGTACACGACGAAGACCACAGACGAGGACGGGAACGACGCATGGCTGTCAAGCGACGGGAGGCAGTTCGCTACCCGCTCGGGAGCCTGGAAGCACTCCAAGGCGATAGACGACACACCAGAGCCACCAGCAGAGTCCCAATACGAGCCCATACAGGCCGACGATGAGCCTGACCCCCTATCATGGGCGTCCGTGGACTTCGGAGGCGACATGGAGGCTCCTACGGAGGTAGTGCCGACAGTCCTCAAGAGGATCACGCCTACGGTAGCAGGGCAGAAGAAGACCCGCAAGGAGATGGAGGCGGAGCGAAAGACGAACGTAGCTCTTCTCAAGGTCGGGTATCGAACCGGGGATGTCCTCCTCACTAGGTACAAGCGTGCATTGATGGAGGACTCCCAGGCAGACGCTATCTCACACAGCGAGACAGACTACGACTGGATAAGCGGGGTCAGCAACGCGGCCCTTGAGGAGAACGGCATAAGCATAGGCGCGGCGATAGGGACGACCCAGATAGCTCTCATCGCCAATACTTATTGGTTCGCGGCTCCGGTAGCCAAGATTCACAAGGAGGCTGACAAGTCGCCATTCACCGGGAGGGTCGGAGGAGCGGTCGGCAGGTTCCTTGAGAGGGTTCCAGTCCTGGGAAAGAGGCTCAAGGCCAGGCGCGAGACTAGGATTGAGAAGGCAGAGAGGGAGGTGTTCGGAAATGAGTGATGAGAATGAGGAAGAAGTCAAGCACTACAAGATAGCGTACCAGAATGATGATGTCATAGTTATGTTCAGGGTATATCCGGGGGAAGAGGAATGAGCGAGAAGTACCCAGGATTCTTCACGGCGATATTCGGCGGGCGCAAGGCGAAGGAGCCTGAGCCAGTGAAGCCGAAGAAGAAGGCTCAGAAGAAACCAGAGCCATCGCAAGAGTTACCAGAGGAACCCCCCTCGGAAGAACCAGCTTACATGCGCCACATGTATGAAATGAAAAAAGAGGAGAGTGAAGAAAATGAGTAGAAGAGAGATACAAAGAATAAGGTTTAGAGTCGGAGAAGGAAAAGATTTACGTTACGTTTTTTCTATGATTCAAGGCGGTTCTTCTTACGGCAAACCCGGTTTTTCAGTTGAAGTAGCGTATTACGAGTTAGATGGCGAATTATTCCCTGATGTTATGTCTTTTTTATCACTTGAAGAATTAAGAAACGTAATCACGGATATATTAGAAGGGGGCACACCTGACGAAATACGAAGAAAATACGATGATAATTTAGAAAAAGAGTACCCATCGTCGTGATAAAATGTCAAAGATGCTTGACGACCTCTACCTGCCCGACGGAAAGAGATTGACCTGTCAGGTGATTGGGAAACCAGGTGGGGGAAAGTCATTCTACCTACGTATGACGCTCATGCAGTTCCTCAAGAAGAACGACGATCCCGATTACCGACTCCTCTACATCTGCCCCAAGCAAGAGATGCGCCTGGGGGAGAAGGACCCAATCGTATCGGTGGACAAGATTGCGAAGGCCATGAGGAAGAACCGGGCTGTCATCTTCTACCCGAACCCATATAATGTTGAGGAAGAGGTTGACTACGCAATCGAGCTGATGTTCGAGATGCAACAGCAGAACGAGGGTTTCACTGGAACAATTGTTTTGGACGATGCACAGACATTCATTAGTAGCCGCCGTCAAGCATCGCCAGCTCTCAAAAGGCTAGCTTTAACTGGGAGGTCAAAGGGATTGAGATTCGTAGCCGTAGCGCACCAGGCGGTGTTCAGCAAGGACCTGGAGGGAAGCACCTCCTACCTGGTCATGTTCACCCTGCCAGTCAAGCTCTATCACAAGGACTTGAACACCCGGTACGGTCTAGATGTTGAGCCGTACATAGAGCCAATCTCCTCGAAGCCCTACTCGTTCCTCTGGTTCGATGTCACCAAGGGGAAGGCACAGCTCTACGACCCGATTGAGGCTTAGGGCGGGCTGATGGGGTGGGAGAACCAGGTTCTCACCATCTCCCCGCACCCCGGTTCCTTGCATATCCATCCCACTGGCTTGCGGGTCTGCATAGACATCGGCCTATCATCACCCTCAAGCCTCACTCTCGCCTCTATCCTGACCATGCCCTTACGACAGACCTGGCACTTGGGGCGACTGACCATGACACGCGCCCGTGTGTGGGCCTTAAAGTCGTTTGGACACATTGGGGGCATTAATGTACTGATGGGGTATGCGACCCTCATGGCTTTTGTCAATTCCGTGGTAGGCGGATTTGGAGTTGCATTTGGTGTACTAGGAGTTTTAGCAATAGCTAATGGTCTTAGCACCTACATCTTCTCCGGTGCAACTATCCAAGAAAAAGTAAACGCTAGAGTAGGGGGCGGGCAGTAGATGCTCGGCGGAATACTACCCCCTCTGACCGCTGATGGATTGCTGTCCTACATGGGACTGGCAATCGGTCTTTCATTGGGCTTCGCTGTCCTACAGCAACCAATGAAGCAGATTGAAGAAGCAATAAGGAGCAAGTGATTACCGTGGGTGTACGCTACACGCTCGTAGAGTCATCTACAGACACTCCGACAATCGCGGCGGCAACATACAACCGTGGTTTCAACATACCCGGTGGAGCTGTTGATGAAATCATCATCAGGTTCCAATGCACACTGAACGCGGCTGGAAACATCGCGGCGGATTTCTCCAACATGATAAACAGCCTCAGACTCATCCTGAACGGTGAGACTGTCTTTGACTTCCAGGCTGGCTACACGGACAACGCCAACGATGCCCCAGGCATCTCCGGCTACCTCATGAACAGCATGGGACGCGGAAGGTCAGTAGAGGTAAACTCGCAAGACGCCACAAGAACGGCCTACCTACGGGTTCCTATCGGCCGAAACCTAGCCGCTGGAATCAGCCGAATGGAGTACACACTAGGCTACGCCGCTCTAACCGGAGCTGGTGGAGAGCCAACAGCTACCTCACTACAGTGGTGGATTAGGTACAACCCCGCTATGCAGAACACAACCACTGTCGGCGCGGCTACTACCTTCAACTACTCAGCGACGACCCAGCTAGTAAGCGTCAAGGTTCCTCAGAACGTACCAGGCACACTAGCCGGGATTCTCATCCAGAACGACAGGGCCAACGATGGCGACCTAACAGAAGTGAGAATCGTCAGCCAGTCTGACTTCTCGCTACCGATGGACTACTGGAGAGCCCTCAACGGCGACCTGTACAACGGTATTGAGTTCATGGACCCGGCTACGGCTGTCGGTCTTGAGTTCGCTCAGAGTGTGCCAGGAGTAATTTTTCTGCCCACTTTCAATTTGTCATTGAGCGATGATCTGCGGCTTCAAGTTACGGCTACTGCCGCTCGAACACTGAGCGTTATTCCTGTAATCGTCGCGCCAATAAGCGGCAAGCCACAACCAGCACAGGTTCAGACACTCAGCGTACCGACCAACGTAAGCACGTCCATCCTGGACGACTCGAAGGCGGAAGTCTGAGGTTATCGTAATGGGGAGCGGTGGGTTTCTACCCGCCCTCCTCAGAGCGGTAGGTGATACACATGGGTAGGATAGTAAGAATCGGAACTATGGTCGAGAACGTGCCACAGGCGATTGACCTGGGTATGACCACACCTGGCAAGCTACTCATCAAGAACCAAGGTGCCAACGACATAAGGATAGGCTACAGCCAAGCCGATGTCAATGCGACTACGGGCGTGAACTTCATGACCCTCGACGCTGGCACCCTCCTGGTGTTCGACGCTGGCCCCGGTGTGGGTTTCGTAGCACAGCAACAGCAGATGGTCTTCATGGCGACAGGCGGCAACTCGACACTAGAGATATGGGTAGCGACGGTGTGATAGATGTCAGGGCCGGTACGTCCTCCGCTTACGATGGAAAGCATCGATGGATCGGTAGAGGGTAGACCCATCAACACGATAAAGGTCACGAACGGTGACTTGTCAATATCTGGAACCGTTGCGACAATTGACACAAGTGGGTCGGGCGGTTCGCCCGGAGGCTCCGACACTGAGATTCAGTATAACAACGCAGGGGCTTTTGGTGGCGATGCTGGGTTAAAGATAACCACGAAGGGCGGAGGCGGTACGACTACAATCCGGTCAGGCAACATGCTACTAGGCGGTGGCAAGTTGGCAACAGCAACGGCTAACGGGTTCGTCTCGTTGATTTCTGATGGAGTCGGTCAGATATTCCTAACGAGTGGAGCCGACCAAGGCGGTACATTCACAGATACGCAAGTGAACATATTCGCCAACACCAACACTGACAACGCGATTCTCAACTTCCGCGATAGCTCTAACATAGAGAACGGGAGAATCACACTGAAGGACGACGGCAACCTGGAGATAAAGAACAGCGTATCAGGGAAGAACCTGTTCTTCCAAGTAACGGGTTCGGCGGGCGTCACAATAAAGCAAGACGCAACTGACACAGACAGCACCTTAACAGTCGAAGGCAACGGGACGGGATTGCCTAAAATCAACCTAACTAATAACACAAAATCAGTCACCTTGCTTTGCGATGAGAATCAGAAGCTAAAGGTCGATGGAGGTGTTAACACCTTCGTTTTCGATGTCTCATCGGCTAGTGGAGGCGTGACCTTCCCCGACGGAACTACTCAGACTACGGCGGCGTCTGGAGCATCCTTCCCCCTCACCGCGCCCGACGGTAGCAAGACCGCGCCAAGCTACTCATTCTCTAATGACACTGATACCGGTATGTTCTTGGTTAGCGCTGGTATTTTGGGAATCGCCGTAGGTGGTGATAGGGAAATAAGATTCAAGCAAGACGAGCTTCAGTTTGATGGAGGAGGGGGTTCGCAATACAAACTGACAACAGATGGAGCTAACACCAATATCTTAATCCAACCTAATACCGGGGAAGCCTCGATAGAGGTTGAAGCTGGTGGAGGGAGTCAGAACGTCAAGATTTCCGGAGCTAATGGTGGTACGGTATCGTTCAACGGAAACTACAACTTCCCCGTATCTGATGGGTCGGCTAATCAGGTTTTACAGACGAACGGTTCTGGAACGCTTTCATTTGCCGATGCTAGTGGCGGAGGTGGAGTAGGGGCTAACGCTGTATCTTGGCCGGGTGATGACTACAGCGGTAGTGACAGGACATCTAACCTATATTCAACAAACAACGGCAAATACAGCCCATCGATGGGAGATAGTTCGTATAACCCAAGTAGTACAGATGTAAGGTACTGGCCTTATTTCGCAACTAATGACGGAGATATAACTAAGATGCAGGTAAGGTCAGGTTCAGCGGTCGCGGGAACTGACTGTATTGTAGGATTCTACAACTCTGGAACTGGTGGACTTCCGACGACTTTGATAGGTTCGGCTACTTTTGACATGTCAACAACTGGTAACAAATCTCAAACATCCTTTAGCTCTACTATTACGACTGTTAGAGGAACATTGTATTATATCGGCGTGGTCTTTACAGGAGCAGGTTCCATGAGAGGCCCGAGTCAATCAATAGGTCTTCTGCCGATTCAATCAAACATGACAAACGATAGAAATACTTGCGTAGGACAAACAGGTTCAAGCGGTTCCCTCCCTGCCTCATTCGACAAGACTGCCGCCTCATTAAAAGAAATAACTGGCCCACCGAGTATTTTGATTTCATGGTGATATTATGGATAGGAAACACATTATTTACAATGGGGATGAGATAGTAGAGGAGTATCTGGAGGACTTCACTTGGAGTGTGATAAGGAACGAGAGGCAAGGTGTTTTAGAACGCTCTGACTACATGTTCATGAGCGACCAGAATCCTTCACAAGAATGGATTGATTATAGACAATTCTTAAGGGACTTGCCACAGAACTACGATACAGCCAATGAAGCCGCCGACGCATGGGCGGAGTACGAGAAGCCGGAGTTATGAGAATGAAGCCGACCGTAGCAAGCAACCACACCAGGATAGTCAGGATAGAGGAGGACTTGACAGTTCTTGAGGAGAAGGTTGAGACTATGGACAAGCAGTTCATCGATGTGATGGCTAGGCTTGACACGATCATGAGGATAGGCAGGGGCATAGCGGTCATGGTGGCCGCGAGCCTCGGCTTTGATCTGGGCATCGAAGGAGGGATGATATGAGTACGGAAGCCACAATTCTAGGATTGGTCGTTCTATTCCTCGTTCTGAGGGATTGACATGCCATTCAAGAAGATAGGTGGGAACAGGTTCCGCTCCCCCTCCGGGCGTATATTCACAGCCGCCCAGGTGAGGCGGTACTACGCTAGGGGAGGCAAGTTCAGATGACCCGCTACCCGTCATGCGTCACGAAGGCTTCCGCTAGGTCAGGCATAAGCAAGTCAAAGCTACTCAAGAGCTACAAGAGAGGAGTGGGAGCCTGGAAGACTAACCCCGGCTCAGTCCGTAACCTGAAAGGCGTGAAAGGGGGTTCGGGACCGAAGATGTCAAAGCAACAGTGGGCCTGTGCGAGAGTGAACAAGCTGGCACGGCTGAAGCGGAGAGCAGGGTACGACCAGGATTTATTGAGGTGAGATGATGATAAAAAATCAACAGACTTTAAACAGCGGAAACGGTTCACCATTAATAAAAAGAGGTGGAAAGGTAGTGGGAATATTGGGTAGAAGCGGTATCGCTTTTAGAACAGGTACAGGACAGGGAAAAAGGTTTCAAACAGGTAAAAAAGGGGAGCCGTTATTCGGAAGTTGGAAGTCTATTAGGTATTTATCAGAACAGGGTAAAATTAGGAGGATAAAATAATGCCAGTGAAGAAAGTAAGGGGAGGCTACAAGGTAGTCAGCTATGTGACAGGGAGGACGCTAGCACGATTATACAAGTCCAAGGCCGCCGCTGAACGCGCGGCATCCACATCCAAGAGAAGGAGCAAGCGCAAGAGAAGCACGGGCTCCAGGCGAGCAAAGAGGGGGATGTACTGATGGCAAGACCAAGAAAGCCATATCGATTCAAAGACATGAGCCGTAAAGACCAAGGAATAATAAGAGAGTTTCAGAGATTTTTAGGTTCGATTAAGAAGAAGTGAGATTATGCCATACGTCTATGATGACCCCATAATGTTCGGTCAGAACCCGTTCGCCAGGCCAGTGAACCAGAGGCCAGTGCCTACGCAGAGCGCGATGACACGACCGATGCCGACCAGACCTGGCTCGGGTCAGGCTGTGAACACTCAGGGACAGAGCGGAGTACCAATAGGCCCAGGCGGTCGCCCTAGTGTTGACATGCTACCGGGTGTAGGGGTGCTTCCCTACAAGCCGGAGGACTTGGTTAGCCCCGGACTACCTGACCAGGTCACGGAGGTAGCGGCACCCAGCGACTCGCAGATTCTACAGGAACAGCTCCAGGCGATTGCCGACAGGGAGCAGATGGGTCAGACAGTCACCGTGCCGATGGATGGGACGCCTCCCGTGTCAGGGGGGAGCGTATCGCCTCTTTTCGGCACTGGTGGCTTCGAGTTTATCGGACTGATTGCGATAGGGGCTCTCATCTACTACATGGCGAGGGCTTAGAATGGCAATAGAGGACTCTGACGGCATCCTTAACGCCGCAGGTTACTGGACGGTAGGGGTAGCCAAGGGACTGGCATTCGTCGCAGTCCCTGTGTTCGCATTCAGCCTCATGGCTGGCTTCGCCCTAAAGATAGTCAAGGCAGGGACTAGGATGGGTGGGGCTTGATGCCGAAAGTCAAGAACCCATATACAGGGCGCGTACAGGCCGTGTCGAGCAAAGTGAGGGTAGGAGTACCCGGAAGCCCCAGGCAACGCTCATACTGCGCTAGGACGGCAAAGATAGGCGGTAGCTGGAGGAGGGACAAGACCTCAAGGAACCTGATACAGAGAAGAAGGTGGAAATGCCCGTACATACCTGGGGAGTTGAGGCTGTAATGGCTAGTAGTGAGGAGAGGGTTCGACAGCTCATTCGCAACATAGACGGTGCGATAGCCGCAATCGCAAGCAGACCCGGTTTTCCTGACTCTTTGACTCCGGATCAGTTGGATAGCTACAACCAAGCCGTTGAGGAGAGGAACAGGCTAGCGAAGATGATAGACGCGCCCTTCGTCGATAAGATACTGGCAATAGGCGATGACATATCCGATGTGGTGACAGACCCGCTAGGGGAGATAGGAAGTCTCAGCCTGAGATTCGTCGAGGGCTTCGGAGCGGCATTCGTCAAGGGCTTGGACGGTGCCTATGACGCTGTGAGGGACAAGTTGAGAGGCAAGGAGCCTGATGTGATAGCAGGGTTCACAGTAGCCGCCATTTCAATACTGACTATGGTGTACCTATACCAATCAGCTAAAGCGGCGAGAGATGCCTTCTGAGGTTACGAGGGAGGGAGTGAATCCCCCTCCCCCGGTTATGTCAGTCTCAAGGACTGTCCGGCTTAGGATAATTGCCTATGCCAGGTCTAGTAGGTAGGGGTCGTACTGACCCTCGCCCCTAGTGACTACCACAGTCTGTGGTAGGGAAGTAGCGATTGCCTCGACCTGTCGGTGTAGCTTCGAGCCGGTGAGCCAGGCCTCCCTAGTCTCGCCGTCTATCTCCACTATGCCGATGTACTTGGCCTCGCCCTCAACGTCCACTGTCCTGATGTCGTTGAGCTGGAACGTCTTGCCCTTGAGATCAGCCGTGCTGAGTGTCTCAGGGAAGTCCGTTGCGTCTGCTATTTCCTTCAATGCTTCTGATAACTTCTTTGTCATATTCTATTCACCTCCTTCGCCGTCTGACTCGGCTGTAACTTTTTGATTGTAATAAGCTGTGATTGCCTTTGCTACTAACATCGGCTCTCTATCATTGACATAGTCAAAGACGAAATTTAACAGGTTCCTAGCCGCATCCGATTTGAAAGACATCTACTCACCCCTGTTTTCCTTTAGGTTGTATATCTCAAAGAATAAATCGTATAGAGCTTGGTCTGTGACTTCGTTACTACCTTCTGGAAATGCCTGAGCAATCTGACTCCAGTAGTCCAATAGCTTCTCGACCTTCTCGTCGTTCTCGGGCTGGGCTGGTGTCGTGTTGGCTGTAACCATGATGCGCGGACAGGCTCCTAGTATATGACTAGTCTGTCCACTTGCATTAGGCTCCCGGCCTGGTTGGTGGCGGG
>Ga0181397_1000554_pt1 | contig 14095 bp, 19 predicted proteins | sample 20SPOviralmetaG_FD_130126 | JGI IMG/M metagenome (GOLD analysis project Ga0181397, IMG submission 130126) | Marine viral communities from the oligotrophic San Pedro Time Series (SPOT) site, San Pedro Channel, CA, USA - 20 SPOT_SRF_2011-02-23 | ecosystem: Environmental > Aquatic > Marine > Strait...
ACAGTGGCAGGCAAGATTGAGATTTCGACAAATGCAGAGGCTACAACAGGAAGTGCCACAGATAAAGCTTTGGTGCCTAGCAACCTATCAAGCATAGGAACAAGTCAATTAAATAATGATGCGGGCTTTATTACAACCGTTGCCAGTGCCTCTACAACCGTGGCAGGTATTATTGAGATTTCGACAAATGCAGAGGCTACAACAGGAAGTGCCACAGATAAAGCTTTGGTGCCTAGCAACCTTTCAAGCATAGGTACAAGTCAACTTAATAATGATGCGGGCTTTATAACGAGTGGGCTTCAAAGCGGTGATAATGTAAGTGAGCTTGTAAATGATGCGGGCTATCTTACAACCGTTGCCAGTGCCTCTACAACAGTGGCAGGCAAGATTGAGATCTCAACAAATGCAGAGGCTACAACAGGAAGTGCTACAGATAAAGCTTTGGTGCCTAGCAACCTATCAAGCATAGGTACAAGTCAATTAAATAATGATGCGGGCTTTATTACAAGTGGGGGGGGCTTAACATATCAAGCAAGAGATACAACAGCTCACAGCCCTTTAACTCCATCTGTAAACTATCATTACTCGATTAATGCAAACTCTGCCACTTTTGTAATCAATTTACCTGCTTTGAGTACGCTTACAGATGGTGATCAGATTAGAGTAAAGTTTCAAGGGCGGGGTGACCCTGCATATGATGTAACGATTAATCGAAATGGTGCAGATCTCATTGATGGAGAAACGAGCGTAACTCTTGATGTTCTTTACTCATCAATTACTTTAATTGTGGGCTCAACAGAATGGGAGATCGTGTAACATGAGTCATAATAAAATAAAAGTAGCTGGGCAAGAGCCTAATTCAAGTGGAGTAATTACAGTTGGTCTTGATAATCTTTCAAGTGTAAATCTAGGCACACCTTCAAGTGACCAAGTTTTGAAATATGATGGTAGTGAGTGGGTAAGTGGATCAGCTCCATCTGGCACAGAAGCTTATATCTTGCTAGGTCAAGGGGAAAGCGCCAATTATTCTACAAGTGGAGCAACTGACATTACAACAAACAACACTGCTATTCACTTATATGACACAGCTCCTTTAAATACAATAAGTGGAGCAACGTTAAACGAAGTGACAGGTGTGAACGATTGGTATGATGATATCACTTTACCCGCGGGTAACTATCAAGTCACGTCTCAAGTGCGTGTTGAGTTTTCTTCAAGCGGTTATTTTAGTTTTGCAGTCTTAAGCAGTGGAAACAGTCAACTTACAGGCAAGGCGGTAATAGGTGCAAACGCTAGTACAGTTGCAGAAGGAGTGACAACTACTGTCAATAGTGTGATGTCACTCTCCTCTCAAACCACTGTCAAACTTGCCATTTTCAATGGAACAAGCGGTGTAGATGTGGGCCTCCCAGCTGACCCTAATTATCCTGTTGGACAGCAAGGTAATACTATAAGTGAATTCTCTTATCTCTTTATTAAGAAAGTGAGCTGATATGTCACACAATAAGTTTCAAGTTGCAGGGCAATCTCAAAACATAAACGGAGATATTAGTTTAGATCTAAATGATTTATCTGACGTGACTATTTCTAGTCCTTTACTTGATCAAGTTCTGGAATATGATGGATCAAACTTTGTCAATGCAGGATACGGCTCTTTTGAAAGTGACTTGAAATTTGGATTTGTATGTAATACGAGTGGGTGGTCTTCAAGTGCTCACGCTTATAGTATAAATGACTACTTATCTTTAAGAGATTATCAAGCTACGATTGTCAAGGATTCTGGATATGATCAAAATGATTCAACAGGATCAAACACACCGAAAGGCAACACAAAATGGTTTGAGAGTGTAGATATTCCTACAGCTGGCAAATATTTATTTATCGTCACTCTAGCAAGCAGAGCAAACGCAACGGCAGTATGGAGAATGTCGAATAATGCGGGGCTTTTCGGTTCTAAGTGCTACATTCATAATGATAATATTTATGGAAGTATGATTACAGGAATTGCAGATTGTGTTCAAAATGATGTTTTTAGAGTAGTCTTGCTTGAAAAAACTGGCAGTCTTGCTCTGTTTACAAGCTCTGAAATGCGTTGTACATCTACTCAAATTTACAAGATAGGATAAAATTATGTTTTTAAAAGTATATTGTTTAAGTAGTGTCACACAAGGTGACGTTCTTCATTACAACACAACATCTCAATTGTGGGAAAGAGCCACAGGCATAGACCATCCTTTGTGTGTAGCAAGTGAAGACGCAGTCTTAAGAAATGTTGATACAAGTGATTATGCAGTAAAGGCAGTTTTTGCGGGGCCTGTGCTTGCTAAAGCGTCACGCTCTATTCCTGTGCAAGGTGGTGAGTTACAAGTAGAGAACGGCGCGGTTTTTGTTGATAATAATGCCGATGGTAATGGAATCATTTGTCCACAGTTTATCGATAATACTGATCCAAGAAATACAGGCGATCTTGTTCAAGTGGTGATTCGATAATGATACCTTTCAACTTAAATCTTGATTTCAAAAACTTAAACTCTTTAATAAATGGGCCTCTGGGATGGGGGGCCTTAGCTCTTGCCTGCTCTGGTGTGCTTGTTCTTTTAGGTATGAGCATGACAAGTCAAGATAAAAAAGAGGTGTGCTCTGATGAGTTTACGATTATCTCAACTCAAGCAAACTCTATAGAGACTTTAGAGCAAGAGCTTGCTCAATGTATTGCAGAAGGTGAAATATCATGTATACAAAGAGAGCAGAATCTCTGTAGAATAGAAAAAGAAAAGATTAAAGCAAACTGTAATGCTTTGCTTGATCGGATTATCAAGGATTGTAAAAAGTGATCTATAATTTAATTTTACCGCTTTATCTTCTCACAGCTCCTTTATCTTTAGATGATGGGCATAAAATAGATGCCCCCCTTTTAAAGATAGGTCAAGTGGCCCCCTCGAGTGGCTTCTTGATCAAAATAGGAGATATAGCAGACATACAAGCCACACTCACAGGTAACTCTTGCATGGTAAGAGTGGCAGAAATTAAAGACCGTTTTACTATTGAAGTGGGTCAAGTGGTGAAGCGTTGTGACACTAGGCTTAAAAGCATTCAACTTAAGCTTGATGAGTCTCAGATTTTAAACAAGAGACTTAAGCAAGAGCTTGAGGATGAAAAAGATTTTACTCAAAAAGTAATATTAGGGGCTTCAATTGGTGGGGCTGTTATTACTACATCTTTAATTTATTTAATGAGTAAAGGTTTTTAAAATGAATGATGTGATCAGCTTAAGTGCCATGGCTTCTCTTGTAGGTGTTATTGGTACAATTTACACAATAATGAAAGAGAAAGCTAACAAGGAAAGAGAGATGGGTAAGCTTGAGGCAGAGGCAAGAGCTCTGAGAGATCGGGTTGACAGATTAGACTTAAGAGGTAATAAAATAGATGATAAGCTTGAGCAGATCATAGAGACTCTGGGAGAGCTTAGGGCAAGAATGCCCTAAATCATTTTATATATTTTGAGGATAATTAAACATGAAAATGAATAATGAGGCCCTAGGTTTAGTGGCCTTTGCATCTCAGTACTCACATGAGACTGGTGAAGGCAGAGAAACCCCCATTCAAGCAATGCAAAGAGTAAAGGAAATGCATCTTGAGTTTTTTAAAGAGGGTGTACATGATCTTATAAATGAAGCTTTTGAGGATGTTTTTGAAGGGCGAGTTTACCCTTCTCAGAGGTCTACTCAATTTGGTGGCAAAGCCATCCTTGATCGCAATTGGAGAATTTACAATTGTACTGCAAGCTACTGTGACCGCCCTCGTTTCTTTGCTGAGTATTTTTGGCTTTTACTCTGTGGGTGCGGGTGTGGTGTAAGTGTTCAAGATAGGCACGTTTCAAAACTACCAAATCTTATAAGTAAAGCTTCTTTTATGCTAAGGCCTAAACACATTCATTTAATAGATGACTCTATTGAAGGATGGGCAGAGGCTATACATCAATTGATTTTATCTTACTTGCCTTTGTCTAAACATGATTCTGTTTTTGAGCTTGATTTTGATTATGATTTAATTAGACCTCAAGGATCTGTAATTTCAAGTGGAGGTCTCGCCCCTGGTCACGCACCTCTTAAAGAGGCTATTGAAAAAGTAAGAGAGATCTTAAAGAGTGCAGTTTTAAAAAATCAATCAAGGGTCACAGCCCTCGAGTGCTTTGATATATGTGCCTCAATCTCAGAAGCTGTATTAAGTGGAGGTGTAAGAAGATCAGCATCAATTATGCTCTTTGATTATAATGATGAAGAGATGAGAAAAGCAAAAACGGGTGACTGGTATGAAGATCATGGGAATAGATCCACTGCCAATATTTCTGCTGTTATGCTAGGTAAACCCGATCAAGATCAGATTGATGAAATGTTAAAATGGGCAAAAGAATGGGGTGAGCCTGCTATGTATTGGCTAGACTCACCAGAGATCTGTACAAACCCCTGTGCAGAGATAGGGCTTTATCCTCAGCTTACTCATGATCTTGAAAGCACAAAAGCTAAAGATATAGTTTTACCCCATGAAATGGAGTCTAGATTTTCAATAAGCGGGTGGCAAGCTTGTAATCTTACTGAGATTAATTTGGCAAAATGCAAAAATGAAACTCAATTTAAAAAGGCTTGTAGATCGGCTTCAATCATTGGCACTTTGCAAAGTGCTTATACAGATCAAAACTATCTTTTAAACGCATCTAAAATGATCATTGAGAGAGAGAGATTGATAGGCGTTTCTTTAACAGGAATCTATACAAACCCTAAGCTGGGTTTAAATCCGAGTGTTTTAGAATCGGGTGTAAAGATTGTAAGATCTGTAAATATTGAAACTGCTGATAAAATAGGTATAGGCTATGCCTCGAGGCTCACTTGTATCAAGCCATCTGGTAACACCTCCACAGTGGCAGGGTGCTCAGCAGGTGCTCACCCATGGCATGACAAAAAATACTTGAGAAGAATTAGATTAAACTTAATGAATCCTGTTTATCAATGGATGTGCAAGCAAGTGCCAGAGGCTTGCAAGCAGATCAAGAATGATACAGGTGTAATTACTTTTGCTGTTGAATCTCCTAAAGGGTCGATTATAAGAGATGATCTAAAGGCCCTTGAGCATTTAGATGATATTGCTATTTTGCAAAAGCACTGGGTAGGGGTGGGCTCATCTGATGAGTATAATAAGACCCCTGCTGTATCTCACTCTGTATCATGTACTGTTACAGTAAGAGAAAAGGAATGGGGTAAAATATCTAAATGGATCTATTCTCACATGAGTGAGAATGAAGGGGCATCTAGAATTAAAGGCATTTCTTTTCTTAAGTACTTTGGTGATCATGAGTATTTAGATGCGCCTTATCAAACTGCTCAAGGCCCTTCTCTTGAGCTTTGGCAAAAGATTAAAGACCTTGAGTTTGATTCGGATGCTCTTTTTAAGGTTGTAGGCCATAGCCCAGATTTAGCTCAAGATCCTGCTTGCTATGGTGGGGCTTGTCTACTTAATTAACTTTCTTAATTCTGCCTTGATCTCAGAGGGAGTAAATCCCATCTCTTCAAGATGCTTAGTAAAGATCAACCTCACCTCTTCTTTATGTTTATCTTTTATTTTACCTATTTGGTAGTTAGGTGTGCCCATAAATTCATTGGGGTGGTGTAGTTGTAGCCAGTTTCTAACCGTATTCCATCTGGGCTTATATTCATTTAAGAGGCCTTCTCTCTCACAAGCAAGAACTATCTGTTTATAAGAGAAGCCCTCTTCCTTTAGTTGCCTTGCCCTTTTTGTGATTAAGCGTTTAAACTTATCATCATAGATCATTGATTTACCTTTTTGCTGATGAATGACTTTAAGCTTTTATACTCAAGCCAATTATTACACACTAAGGCATTTTTACGCATATCTGCTAAATCTTCACTCTTTAGCTTAAGAGCAGAGTCTTTAAGGATTTTAATTAATTCCACTCGCCATGGTTGAGACTGTATCTTGATGTAAGCACCTAGGGCCTCCTTATAATCCTCTTGAAATACTTCAATAGAACAAGGCCCATAAAACTCACTAAATGCCTCTACCAAGGGCCTTGCATCTTCTTGCTTTAAGTGTTTAATATCATCAGCCTCAAGAAAGGCAAAGCCTCGAGTTGAGAGAGGCCCCACACTTTGTAAGTAGTGCTGAGACTGGGTGAGCTGTTGAGCATTGAGCCCTTTAGCTTCAAGGGTGGCTTTTACCTTTTGAGGGTCTCCTTTAAAGGCTCTCACAAAATCCCCCCACCCATGAAATGTACTTAAGTCACGCCCCGCATCATTTGGCTTTTGCTCTGACTTAATTGAAACGGTCTTATGATTGCTTTTCTTTTGCTCTGGGGGTTTGTTGAGCAAATGAACAAACTGCCCTCGAGGTGTTGAATCAATCTTTTTTTTTACTTCTTCACCCAATGACTCTGCCACAATTTCTAGGCGGTCGTCATCATTCATTACCATGTTATCAGCAATCTCATCAGCTGAGTAAATCCCACTTACTGCCTCTGGAAAGGTAGCACGTAACCCCATGGTAAGGCATCTTGCTCTTAACATCTGTTGAGGCATCTTAGACCAATTAGCATTTCTAGTAAGGCCTTGCATCTCTGCCATCTCAAGGCGGTATGTATAAGAGTGCTCAAAATCCTCATCATGTCTAGCCATTGATAAAGTACAGTGTTCACTATCCCATGATTCAATTTTAATAAACTTACAAAGCCCGCTCTTTCTCACAATCCCAGCCATGGCATCTGCATTAAGTGTGGGCTTGCCCTTGAGTGAGTAAGCCTGTGTCATTGTTAAGCCCATATTTCCCCCATAATGATGACCATAAGTGGCGTGCATCATTAAGATCTCTTGAGCATTAAGACGACCGCAATGTGAGAAAGTCTCAGCCATCTCTTTGGCCTCTTGAATATTTTTAGGTGAGTATATCGAAGTCATGTTTAATTTCCTTTTAAAGTGGTGAAATGTTTATTTTAGTCTAATAATTCAATTGAAATGTGATTTTGTTCTTCTATAGTGAGCTCTCTTGAAAGTGTTATTAAGTAACTTAAGAAAGTGTTTGATGTATATTTCTTCTTTTTTCTCTTTGAGATGTAAGAGCCCCCCACTTGATCAACCACTTGATAATCATTAAAGAGCTCAAGCAAAGCATCCATTGAGCTTACTGGTTGATCTTTAAGATGAAATTGCTCTGTAAAATAATCCTCTTGAAATACTTGAGTCTCATCTTCATAAATTACAGCATAAACGGGCTCAAAGGGTGGGGGTGTAAGCTTTTGCATAGTAGATACAGCCTTTCTGTTTATCGGGTTAGGTTTATCAGCACTTACTAAAAGTGCCCAAAGGAGTGGCAAAACAATAGGGCACAGGGCCAAAGTGATTAAGTTATATTTACGATCTAGTTTTTCATAATAATTCATATTTTTACTCAGTAAATTGAATGGGTTCATATAGTTTATCTGTTAGCAGAGAGGCAGATAAGGCAAGCTTTACAGCTAAATCTTTGGGGGGTGTTCTAAACCCGCTTAAGATGTTTGATAGGTGAGATTGAGAAATCTCAACCCTTGAGGCTAGGTGGCCTAAATTATATCTATTTACCTTAAGGTCTGCTTTTAATTGCTCTTTAAGTGTGATCAATTCACTCTCTCTTTCATAATCAAGTAATTCTTTAAGTGTTGTCATTATATGCCCAGAGCTCTGTAAGTGTGGCTTATAGCAGATAAGCTTGATTCTCTTGTCTTTCCATAGAAGTAATAAGCATTATCATCAGCTTCATATACATAAACAGCCCCATGCTCAACTCTATACAGAGCGTCTTTTTCAGAGTCTATAAACGCATCTTGAAGGCGGTCTAAATGCTTTGCCAATTGTTTAGCTGAGTAATTTTTGAGGGTATTAGGCTTTAATCGTTTAGGGGTATTCTTTTGAGCTGGTGTCTCTTCAGCCTCTTGAGTAGACTCTTGATCTTTTAAAAAATTTCTTTTTTGAATAGTCTCTTGAGTCCACTGATAAAACTCGCTTAATATTTCATCTGCTTTTTCGTAGTTATTACTACAAATAGAATCAGCTAAATTTCTGATAAATTCATCTTGTCTTTTCTTTTCTTCATAATCTAAAGATAAATGTTTTACTTGCTGATTAAAAACTTTACCCACTTTTAGATAACACTTTTCAGTCACTGATAAATTAAAAGGTGTCTCTTGAGCTGGTGTCTCTTCAATCTCTTGAGCTGGTGTCTCTTCAATCTCTTGAGCTGGGGCCTCTTCAATAAAATCAATGGCCCCCATTTCAATTAGCTCATCAATGCAAATTACTGAGCTTAATGCATCATTATCTAAAGTATAATAAGCTTCATTAGACCACCCGTGATCCACATCAATAAGGCCTTGAATCTTTCTATTTAAGCTTGAGATAGTTGAGGAAACTGATCTTTTACTTAAATCTAGGTCATTTGCAATATCCTCAGAATCTAAAGAGGATTCATTAAAAGCAACCATTGATTTAAGAATCATACATTGTTTAGCAGTAAAAAACTTATTGCCAAATTGAGCAAGCTTTTCAGCAAGAGTAAGAGCATCAAATTGATTTAGAGTAAGTTGAGAAGACATTTTGTTTACCTTTCGAGGTGAATTAGTGTTGAGGCTTATTGGTTAAGCTTGATTATTTTGTATCATACCTTTTTTAGTTTGAAAAGTTTTTTTTTTCAAAATATTAAAAAAAGTTTTACAACCTAGCTTAAAACGTGTATTCATAAGGAAGTAAGAGAAAAAGCATTCTTTTCAACACTAAGCATTTAATAAAGGAAATCAAGCATGATTGATACCCTTAAGTTAATAAGGCAAGTAAATCAAAGTGAGCTCACCTCATCAGAGAAGCTTACTTTAATTGCCTGTATCTATAAAGTGAGCTGGGCAACGTGGCAAGCTGATTACCCCATCTCAATTCAAAGCATTTCAGATGAATGCAGATTATCCAAAGCAACGGTAAAGAGATCACTAAAGAGCCTCGAGGCTCAAGGCTATGTCTCTAGATCAAATACATCATGGAAAGGTGGGCAAGGGGCATCTCTTCTAGAAGTAAATCCTCAAAAGTTAAGCAATGGCAAGGGGGATCAAGTTGAGCCTAGGGGGGTTCAAGTTGAGCCTAGAGGTGGGGTCAAGTTGAGCCTAGGGGGGGGTCAGATTGAGCCTAGGGGGGTTCAAGTTGAGTCACATATCTATCCAATATATTCTAAACCAATATTACCTAAAGAAGAGGCCCCCGCCTCTAAATCATCAATCAACTCTCTTTCAATGCAAGAATACTTAGAATCAAGAGCAAAAGAGCAGAGAGAATGGGAATCAAGAAGAAAGGTTATGCAATGAAAGACTTTAATAAGGAGCTCCTAAAACTTCAAGCTCATTTAGAACAAATGAGGCAAAACATCCCCCCCTCAAAGCAAATTAAAAAACCTACACCCATCTTGAGCCATCATCTTGAGGCTTTGGATTTAATAAGCAAAGAAGTAAAAGGGGGCAAGCCGATTCTCAATGTGCATTTACTAGATAGTTGTAATTATGGGGGGTGTATCCCTTCAAGCTCTGGTATCCATACAGTGACATTAAGAAAGAAGGTGCCAGATTTAAAGCCCAGAGTTGAGCAAGATGAAAGAGGAAACTACAAGCCTGTGCTTGATGAGAATGATGAGCCCATATTTGACTTGATACACCTTGAATATAATACAGCCTCAGTATGCCCCTACTGTGGGCTTATTAATAAATACTTATTGAGACTAAAGAAAAGCGGTATAGGGGCAGATGCTCTGAGAAAGCATTTTAATAACTATGAAATGGAAAGCAATGAGCTCAAAGAGAAAACTCAATCTTTTTTAGATGGAGATTTTCAAGGCGGGCTACTTTGGGGAAAGGCAGGAAATGGCAAAACTCACCTACTCTCTGCTATGGCTAGAGAATTAATATGGAGAGGTCACAAGATTCGCTATGTATCTCATCAGCATTTACTTGAGGAGGTCAAGCGGTCATTTGATGGAGAGCAAGACCCAAGGGTAAAGTGGCTTGATGGCATAGATTATGTGTTCTTTGATGAGTTGGGCTTTTGTGCAAAAACAGAATGGGCAAAACAAACCACTAATGAGCTTATACATTCTGCCCATGCCTCTGGTGTAAAGATTATGTTTGCTTCAAATCTCTCACCTAATCAGCTTAAAAACAGCTTACTTGATATGCGTACCTCTTCAAGAATGGGTGAGATGGTAGGTGACTTTGTATATCAAATGAGAGGCAATGATAGGCGGGGTGGCTTTTAATTTAAAGTAAAATTGAGAGTGTGGTGTTTTAATAGTGTGTTGAATTTTACTGATTAGAGGTCCAATTCAGATCAGTAAACTAAGGAAAGTTTGATGCCATTGCTGGAATTTATTGGCATCAAACAAGTAAAAGCTATTTTAAGACAAATCTCTTAAAATGGCTTTTTGCTTTTTAAACTAAAGTTTTTTTGAGCTTAGGCTGTTTTAATAGATGAGGCTCTCAATTATCTTTATGATAATCATTGTGGGTAGTTTCAAAAAAAGTAAGAAAGAAGCCCCGTTACTCAATCGTTTAGCGGGGTTTTTTTTATTTCTCAATCTTAGCTTTAATCTCTGCCACCTTCATTCTCTCCTCATTGACCACCTCCCAGATTTGAATACGGCCCTCTCTACACTTTGCACTCAATCCCTCAACACTTTTCTCAACTTTACTCAAAGCCTCAAGAGTGGATTCTATTTTATCTAGTCTTGATCTTATAGAGCCCAGTTGATTAGCCATGTACCATACAAAAGATAGGGCGGTAAAAAATAAAGTGATAAGTTGAAATATTATTTCTGTAGTAACTTGCATGAATGTGACTCCTCATAATTCCCACAGATTATATCATATCTCAATCTGTAGAAATTAAAGTAATATTCACACCTACACTTTTTAGATAATCAAGCCCTGCATTGCTATACCCTCGAGGCTCAATAATCACACCACTTAAGCCAGAGTGATGAATTAATTTTGCACATGAAAGGCATGGCTCACAATTAATTACAATAGATGCCCCCTTGATTGAGATGCCTTCTCTGGCACTGTGTGTAATTGCATTTGCCTCAGCATGATGACAACCGATCTCAACTCTCTCACCAGAGGGGATACCCATATCACTTCTTAAACACTTTTCATTTCCACATAAACTAGAGGGGCCTTTGGGTGGCCCATTGAAACCTTGAGAGAGGGGTTGATTATTCTTAATGATAAAAGCCCCCACTTTACCCCGAGGGCATGGGCTCCATCTTGAAACCTCATTACACATCTTAAGCCATCTCAAAGCCCAGTGCTCTCTCATTTCATGCCATCCATAAAAGCGTCAAAAGTCACAGGAAAGTTTCGCTTAATATCATTTGCAATCAATTGGGCATACTCTCTAATCTCACCCTGTGCATCACTGCTTAATCTTAATCTTACAAAATGCAAAGCACTCTGTAAACTTGCAGACCATACACAGGATGTTATCATAGATTGAGGTAATACAGCTCTTGCTTGCTCTGGGGCCACTCCCATTTTAATTAGATCATCATAAGTGCTCAAAGCCTCACTTGTAGCTTTCTCATAAATCTCATTGCATAAAGCCTGCCCATCTTCACTCAACTCACCCCCCGCCCCTTGCTTAATGCTTTTCTGTGGTCTAGATTTCCATTTCTCAAAATGATAAACTCGAGGGGGTGTTGATACATATCTTCTAGACATTTCATTCCAAGCACATCCAACAGTATGTTTCATCCATTGTCTTAAAATGAAGATAGGGGCCTCAATTCTCCACTGTAAAAAGCAGTGGCGAAAGGGGCTTGTGTGCTCATGTGTTAATAAATAGTGAATTAGTTTAGCGTCTTTCTCTCCAATATCTAAAGACTCTTTATTAAATGAGACCCTTGCACAATTTACTACTGTTAAATCAGATCCAAAGTGATCAATTAACTTTACTTTCATTTGACTTTTCTTTCTTCTTAAAGCATTTTTAGAAAGCCCGCCCCTTAATTACCTAGTTTTATTTAAAGCAGTTTTTCTCTTAAGTTTAGGGGTGGGCACTTATTGGGTGTTAAAGACTAGTTGACTTTTCATAAAAAAGCTATCAAGATTTTAAAGCCTCTCACTCAACTCTTTATTTATACTTTTCATTTAAGGCACAGTCTTTAAAGAGAGTAGATTTAAGTCGGATTCACCCGAGTGGGGGGCCATTTCTTAAGGAGAAATATGTTTAATCAAATTACTTTAATAGGCAACTTAGGTAATAATGCTGAGGTGCAAGCAGAGGGCAGGCTTTTAAAATTAAGCGTTGCCACATCTAGCAATTATAAAAATAAATCTGGTGAGTGGGTCAATGATACAGAGTGGCACAATGTTAAGCTTTGGAATGATAAAGCAAATGAGATGGCAACTCGATTCTTAAAAGGATCTCGAGTTTTAGTTGTAGGGTCAATTGCCACATCAGAAAACAATGAAGGTAAAAAGTTTACATTCATTAAAGCAAGATCTGTAAAGAGCTTAACGGCTCAAAAGAATCAAGGGGAAAGCTGGTGATCTGTGATCTCTGCTTGATTGAATCTAAGACTCAGCTAATCGGATTTTATCTTGATGAAACTGATGTTTTACACATTGATCAAAACAGCAATATTTGTAAACCCTGCTTAGGTCAAATCAAAGCTGAGATCATTGGCACTAGACTTATAAGAAGGGTGCAAACCTCCTCTTATTCTTACTATAGTTTGAAGGGCTCAAGAGATGAAGAATAGAAAAAAAAATCCTAAGTCAAAGAGAATTAAGCAGTCACCTTTAAAATCAGATGCCACTCAACAGGTGTTTTTTTATATAGCCAAAGGGCATCATGTAAAGTATGCCACCGTTTTAGGCGGGGTTGAATTGCGTACATTTAATAGATGGCTTCAAGATGCAAAAGAGATGGCTGATGTAAAGTATGCTACACCAGAGGAGCAAGAGGAATTCTTGAGAGAGTATCAGCTTGCAAATGCATTATATATAGATGGCAGGGTTGATACATTAAACACAATTAGAGAAGGCAATTTAAACCCCTCGGTTTTTAAGCAACTTCAATGGGAACTAGCAGTTAAAGACAGAGATATTTATTCACAAAACAAAACGACTCAGCTTGAGATTAAGCAAAGTAAAGAAAATCCTTTGCTTGGTATTTGGCAGTCCATTCTCAATGATGAGGATAATCAAAATGAAGAATCAGAATGATTTAAAAACTAAATCAGCAATATCTAATTTAAAGCATGATTTAATGCTTGCTGACATATACAAGTATTTAATAAGTGATGAAAAAAGCCTATGGTGTCAAATAGACAATAGAGAGCGGTTTTTATTCCACTGCCCAGAGTCATGGCAGGGCAAAGATGTGGTGTGTCATTGGGGGCCCTCGAGAGCAAGAGATGGGGGGATAATCAAGACCATCAGTGGCGACTCTAATTATAGAAGCTCTGGGGTTTTCAATCTTGAGCTTAAGACCACATCCAAGAAGATGCATCTTGAGGCAAGAATGAGGGAGGCTATGAAATCGTGTACTTACTTCAATGACTTTTACTTTAGAAAAGATCAGCTTGCCAAATATCCTTTTTCTGTGGGTGTAGCTTGTTTGATTAATCAAGACCTTACTTTCTCATGTGGGGCCATTGTGATTCATCAAACAAATACAATGAGGTCAAAAATGGTAGGTGAGTATTATGATGAGGCAAGTTTTAGTAAAGGTATACAGAGCCTGCTGATGATCGTAAATGATCAAATCACATTTGAGGGGCTTTCTGATTATGAGACTTATGCCCCCATCTGTGATGGAGTCATGGGCTTACCAGAGAATGAAGAAGAATACCCCGTTTATCCTCTTTGGGAATCAACCCCGCCCCCAGCTCCTCAACCTCTTGAGTCATCCATTGAAGATATTAAAGTAAAGTATAGAAAAGCAATTGATCAAAACTTTCTACTAAGTAACAAGCTTAAGCCCATTGCAAAAAGTATGCTTGATCTTATTGATGATAG
>Ga0181397_1000555_pt1 | contig 14094 bp, 11 predicted proteins | sample 20SPOviralmetaG_FD_130126 | JGI IMG/M metagenome (GOLD analysis project Ga0181397, IMG submission 130126) | Marine viral communities from the oligotrophic San Pedro Time Series (SPOT) site, San Pedro Channel, CA, USA - 20 SPOT_SRF_2011-02-23 | ecosystem: Environmental > Aquatic > Marine > Strait...
AAGTCAAGATTGACTATAGAGAATAAAATGGTTGATGTCAAGTTATCTTATGAAACTGGACTTGACAAATACTATGGTTTGTTAGAACTTGCAATCAAGTATAACATCTTCAAACAAGTATCTACAAGAATAGAACTGCCTGATGGTACTACACAGTTTGGTAAGACTATCAATAACAATCCAGAGAAATACTTTACAGAAGATGTAATGACACAGATTGATGAAGCTGCAACTAAAGAATTTAGATATGGGGGAAGTATTGAATAATAAAATCATTGTATTGTTATGTGTATTTGCATTGAGTAGTTGCACAAGTTTAGAACTTGGTGTTCATTACAGTAAAATTGCATATAATAAATGTCATGCACTTGACAACTGGCAATGTTTATGGTATAATAAGTAAAATTAAAAAGTATAGGCGATAATCATTATGGTTACAAGTATTGTGAAATGATGAGAGAATTATATTATATTATGATAAAGTGGACTAACACCTTGAGTGCAGCTGCGATAGACTTGAAGAACTACCAGATTTTTGATAACGGAGAACTAGATGAGTGATGATAAACCAACAATATATGAAGAAGGTATGTTTGACCACATGAAAGTGGAAAAACAAAAACCTACTATGCCATATGAGGATTGTTTTCAACAAGGTATGGGAACTGAACAAATGGCTCCTTTACTTTATTCACTTGTTCGTTTCCTCCGACCCCAAAGAATTTTAGAAATAGGTTTAGGTTACACAACTCCATTCCTCGTAAAAGGTTTAGAAAGTAATGAACAGATTCATATTGATGGTAATGCAGACATGGATTATTTCAAAAAACCTTATGACCCAAAATTAATTTGTATTGATGACATGAGTGATAAAGAATCTTCTGCATCACAAGCTGCATTAAAATTTAAAGACAACAAATATGTGACTGTTATTGAAAGTTTGTTTCAAGGTAAGGCCCAAGAGATAAAAGATAAGTTTGGTATGATTGACTTTGCATGGTTTGATTGTGGTGGACATAAAGAGTATGGAGAGTTTCTAAAAGAGTATCTTCCTATCTGTTCTAGTTATGTTCTATTTCACTATACTTACTACAGAGGTAAACCAAATCCCAACTATACGGAAATAGAAACCTATGTTTCAAATGAGGAGTGGGAAAGAGTAGATATGATTGAGCCACATAAGTATAGACAAGGAAGTTTCACTATGATTAAGAGGAGAACGTAATGCGAAAAAGACCAAGTGTATTGAATGATTATAATAACTTTGTGAATACTGTTACAAGCGATGCAACTAAGAACACAAAAGATTTTAAAGATGCATTAGATATCATGGAAGAAAAAGGTATTGACCCATCACGACTACTGACAGCTTCTGTAGGTCTGTCTGGTGAGGTCGGAGAGTTCAACGACATAGTAAAGAAGTTAATCTTTCAAGGTAAAGAGATTGATGACGATACGAAGAAACATCTCAAATCAGAACTTGGAGATATATGTTGGTACATGGCACAGGCTCTTATCGCACTTGATAGTTCATGGGAAGAAATCTTTGACATCAATGTCGGAAAACTATCGGAAAGATATCCAGGCGGTTTTGATGCATTGAAATCTGCAAGTAGAAAAGTTGGAGATATATAATGGTTATGATACCTAATTATGAATTTAAAGTCAAGTGGCCGGTTTATGATGTCAATCTTTTAGGTACAAAGAAACTTGACCAAAAAACACACGACACATTAATTCAAAAAATACTTGCATATCCAGATGTGATGAAACATAAAACAAATGTTAAAGCAAATATGACAGACTGGCGTATGCACATGAAAGATGAGGACTTTGGTAAAGTAGCTACACTCGCAGAGAATGTCGCAAAAGAAATGCGATATGGTTCTACTCATGTAGATGGTGATACACATACCAAACGTAAAGGACAATCCCCTAGACTTATGACAGAAGAATGCTGGGGCGCATCTTATGGAACTGGTGAGTCTGCTCAAGAACATAATCATTGGCCTGCGATATGGAGTTGGTGTTACTATCTACAAGTTCCAAAAGGAAGTAGTCCGCTAGTGTTCCCAGAGGCAAGTATTATGTTTGAACCTAAAGTCGGTGACCTTGTAGTTTTTAGTGGACAAGCACAACACTCTGTTCCACCTTGCGAATGTGAGGATAAAAGAGTGATGATGGCTGGTAATATAAGTGTAGTCGCATCTACCCTATTTTTGAATCTTGCATCCAATCCAAATTTCTAATTTGTATAAATAAAATTTCCACATATACAAAGGAGATAGAAACTGGTCAAATATAGAGTTTGCTCTAAGCAAGTTCTTCAAAAAGATTTGAAATTAGTTGATGCCCGAAAAGTAATATCCCAATTAAATAAAGATAATGAAGATGAAGAACTCGTATATGAGCTAGAAAAATATACTGAACCTAAACCCAAAGTTATGAAAACAGTTTGGGTAAAGGACAAGGATTGTCCTAACCTTAGATTGCCAACAAGAAAAAGAATATAGACTTACCTTATAAATAACACAGTAAGGAGTCTAACTATGTCTGAAAATTATTTTATGGGTCTTGATGGCTTTGTGTGGTTTACTGGAGTTGTTGAGGATAGGAATGACCCAGATAAACTTGGCCGTGTTCGTGTTCGTTGTCTTGGGTTTCATACAGAAGACTTAAATGATATTCCTACAAAAGATTTGCCATGGGCAAATGTTATGGCTCCAACAACAAATCCGTCTATGCAAGGTTTAGGTCAAACACCATCTTTTCTTGTTGAAGGCACATGGGTGGTAGGTTTCTTTGCAGATGCAAAAGAAAAACAACAACCTATAATTATCGGTAGTCTGCCAGGCATACCAGATGATACACCAGATTATACAAAAGGATTTAGTGACCCTCGTAGTCCTTATAGTGAACAACCAGATTATGCTGGTACTCCAACTTATGGCCCATATCCAGTTGATGGTGAAGAATACTTTATGCCATCTGGACATGACTTAGATGAATCTGATACAAGTAGACTTGCACAAGGTGAAGCTTCTGAGTCACATGAATTACTTATTGCAAGAAGAACTAATAGACAAACATCTGTAGAAACATCAACACAACCATATCTTCCATCCGTATCAGATGAAGCAGTACAAGAAGAGCGTGGAAGTTTTGATGAACCTCACCCAAAAGATATTGATTATAATTTAGAAGACGGAAATGACTATGGAATTTATCGTTCTGGTTTATATCCTTATAATCATGTATTTGAATCTGAGTCTGGACATCTTACGGAAGTAGATGACACGCCAGGCGGAGAAAGAACTTTTCGTTCACACAGTTCTGGAACATACGAAGAAATAGTTGCAGACGGAAGTAAGACAGTAAAAGTTATCGGTGATAATTGTGAAATTATTATGGGTGGTTCAAATGTATATATTGCTGGTGCAGTTAATCTTACAATCGCTGGAACTGTACGACATCTTATAAAGGGAGATTATCATTTAGAAGTAGAGGGAAACTATACGCAAAAGATACACAAGAATATGCGTACAAGAATTGGTGCAAGTTCACCAGGCGGTAACTTAGAAGAAGTTATAAGTGGCACTCATTCATTTAACATAGAACAAGCTGTAAAGGGTCGTATTGGTAAAGATGTAAATGTTACTACAGAGGGTGACGAAACAAGAATCAATAATGGACAGTTTAACTTAATGGCAAAGAGTAATATTTTTGCTTCAACTACTGGTGGTACACTAACTCTTAATGCATCTGGAAATGTTTCAATTGATACTGTGTCTGGAATATTTGGTATTAAGTCTGGAACTACAATGAAGATAAGTTCTGGAACAGTATTAGATATTACTGCTGGAACTATATTAGACCTTAACTCTGGAGATGGTTCACCATCATCAACTAACGTAATTAATTTGAACTAGGAGAGATTATGCCAGAAGTAACAAGAGTAGGAACAGATAGTCATGTTGGTCATGCAAGTCCAACACCAAATCCTTTTCACCAAACATCATATGCTAGTGGTTCTACAAATGTTATTACAAACGGAGCATCAACTGTTCGTATAGGAGATTCTACTGGTTGTGGTGATCCAGCAACTGGTGGTTCATCTACAGTAAAAGTAAATGATATTGGTATTCACAGAAAAGGTGATGCAACTGGTGGACATGGTAGTTGGGTTGGAAATGCATCAGCAAGTGGTAGTACAAATGTTATTGCTGGATAGGAGAACATAAATGGCAAATCCAGATTATGCAACATTGTTAACTCAAATCGCAGCTGCAAGTGGTGCTGCTAAAACATCACTTGAATTACAATGTTATGTTTTTGAAGAAGCACTAACGGATACAGAAAAGAATTTATTTAACTATGTGTCTGATGAATATTTTTCATTTAATCCAGGCACAGATAGTGGAACATTTAAAAGTTATGTTGGGGTTTATTTTAACGATAGTGGAGATAGTACATGACAACTGCAATAACAACAAGAACAAATAAAGGTTCTTCACTAACCTTTTCAGAAATGGATACTAACTTTGATACACTTGCCATTCAATCAATATGGATTCCAGCTGGTGCAATGTATCCAAGTTCAACAAATCCATGTGCTGGTTTGGCACAAGTTGAAACTACTGCACTTAGGCCTGATTTAAAAGTTTTAGACTTTGACCCTAGTAGTGATGAGTTTGCACAATTCTCTATAGTATGGCCTAACTCATGGGATAAAGGAACAATAACATTCAAAGCATTTTTTACTGTTACAGGAACAAATACAGGAACAGTTGCTTGGGGATTAGCTGGAGTTGCTATAACTGATGATGAAACTATTAATACTGCATTTCCAACTCCAACTGTAGCAACAGCTAAAGCACATAGTGGAACATCTAATGATTTAAACGTAACTGCTGAAAGTGGTGCTGTAACTGTATCTGGTACACCAGCAAATGATGACATGGTTTTCTTTCAAGTAAATAGAGATGTATCTGCTGATGACCAATCTGGTGATGCAAGACTACTTGGTATAAAAATAACTTTTATAATATAAAGGAAAAGAAAAATGGCTGATTTTAAAACTCCTAATCTTTGTGGTGCAAATCCAGAACTCAATGCAGCTTTATCAAAGATAGATGATTTAAAAAAAGAGATTGAATCAAAAGTAGATTCTCTTGCTTCAGAAGCTGCAAGTGCATTTGAAGGTGCTCTTTCAGATGTAAAATCAGGCCTTGATGGACTTGCAATTGATTTACCAGAGATACCAGATGTAAATTTTCAATCAGAACTAACAAGTCTTATTAATGATATAGATAAAACTACTATACAAGGTTTTGCAGCTTTTAATGCTAAACTTGCACAACTAGAACTTGACTTTGGTGATACACTTAAAGAAAAAGGATTGTCACTAGATAGTTTGATAACTGATGCAACAACAAAATTATCTGCTGGTGGAAATGTTTGTGACCTTGCACCTAATATAGAAATACCAGCAGGAAGTTCTGGAACTGGTATCACTACAGAAACAAAAGACTTATTAGTTTCAACTGGTTTAACTGTGATTGCAGTACCAGAAAATTATAAAGAGATTGTATCAGTTCAAGGTAAGTCTACTAGTGGTAATTTCTTTAGTAATATATCTGGTTACAAAGTGAATGGAAGAATAGTTACAATTCCACAATCATACCCAACAGTAAAAGTAACTTACACTATTTCTCTTATAAAAGAAAAACCAATTGAGGCTAAACAAGCAGACACAAATGAGGAAGAAGAAGAGGTATCAGTTGTTACAACAAACCCAACAGCAGTTGAGAAAAAAACTGAATTTAAATTTAGTAATCTAATAAAAAAATTAGATAATTTATCTGGTGGTAAGATTGATACTACCAAAGCAAATTCAGATATAAGTTCTGCATTATCTGCTATTAAATCACCAGAGTTTAAAGCAAAGATGCAGGCTGATTTAGACTATGCTGCCGCAGAAAGAAAAAAACTATTCGCAGACCCACTTAACTACAAACAAGTACCAGTTAATAGTCCTAGTAGTTCATCATCAGGCAAATCACGAACAGTAAAGGTTGATACAGTTGAAACTCAAAATACAACTACAACAACAAAAGTAGAAACCTCTGGTGGTGGTGTAACAGAAGTAAAAAGAACTTCAAAGGCAACTATATCTGATAAAGGATTTACTCATAGACAAGTAAGAAAAAAAGAATATTTTATAAGACCTAATTTTAGGGTGTCCACTTCAACTATAGCTAATAAAAGAACTGGAAAAACTTTTGCACCAATAGCTGTTAAGAAGATAAATGCTAGAACAGAAAACCCAGAATTATTAAAGGGAAGTCCATTACTTGTTATGAAAAATATAGTATATGATGTAGAAAGAATTACTGCTAGGTCTTATAGTGCAGATGGAAGTTATGTGGATTATCGTTGGGGGGTTAAACCTAAAGGTAAAAAACTTGAATATCAAAGTGTGGGAAATAATATATTACCAGACTGGACAACAGCTGATAAAAATATTAAACTAGAATATAATAATAGAGTTACAAATAAACTTGAATCATCTTTTCCTACACCCATAGATATAATAAAAGTAACTTATACTTATGTTGAAAAAATAGACCCCAATTATAGTGGTTAGTCGTTATAAATAAAAGATAAATTAGGAGTCCATACGAATGGCACAATATGATGCTCAATTACAGAATAACATTACAAGAAATGTTAGACAGTATACAGATTTAGATTTATTCTTTGGTAAGAAATCATCTAACTCTGATATCCAAGATATAACTGATATCAAAGCTGTCAAGCGTTCTATTCGTAATCTGGTATTACTTAATCACTATGAAAAACCTTTTCACCCAGAGATTGCATCTGGCGTTAGAGATATGTTATTTGAATTAATGACTCCAGTTACAGCACAAATACTTGCAAGAAAGATTGAAGATGTTATCAACAACTTTGAACCAAGAGCAAGATTAGTTGGTGTTACAGCAATTCCACTATTAGATAAAAATACATACGAAGTATCAATTGAGTTTTATGTTGTTAACCAACCCACAGAACTAGTTGACTTATCAATTATGTTAGAGAGAGTACGATAATGGCAGTTAATAATAAAAGACTTAGAGTCACAGAACTAGACTTTGATGATATAAAAGATAATTTAAAAGTATTTCTTAAAGGACAAAACCAATTCAAAGATTATGACTTTGAAGGTTCTGGTATGAATATTCTTTTAGATACTCTTGCATACAACACACATTATCTAGCATACAATGCTAACATGGTTGCAAATGAAATGTTTCTAGATAGTTCTAGTTTGCGTTCTAGTGCTGTCAGTCACACAAAAGCTTTAGGGTATGAAGTTACTTCTGCAAGAGCTCCAACTGCAACGATAAATGTTAACCTATCAACTACTGCGGCTACAAAAACAATGTCTGCTGGTACTGCGTTTTCATCTACAGTTGATGGAACAAGTTATCAGTTTGTAACAATCTCTGACATAACATCTACTAATACTGGAAACAATGTTCCTTTTGATAGTGTTACTGTTTATGAGGGAACTTATGTAACTGCGAAATTTGTAGTAGACACTTCTGATGTTGACCAAAGATTTATACTCGCAGACTCACGCTCTGACACATCCACACTTGTGGTTAAAGTTCAGAACTCTACTACAGATACCACAACAACAACTTATACAAAAGCAGTTGATATAACTCAACTGTCTGCATCATCTACAGTTTATTATTTACAAGAAGTTGAAACTGGAAGATACGAAGTTTATTTTGGAGATGGTGTTGTAAGTCAAGCTCTTTCTGATGGTAACATAGTTCAACTACAATATGTTATAACTAATAAAACTGAAGCAAATGGTGCAGCTTCTTTTTCATCTCCTACTTCAATTGATGGTGCAACAAATATTACTGTTACGACTGTGGCCTCTGCATCTGGTGGTGCAGAACCAGAAACTATTCAATCAATAAAATTAAATGCACCTCTTGATTATGCATCTCAAGGTCGTGCTGTTACAACAAAAGATTATGAAGTATATGTCAAACGATTATTTCCAAATACACAAGCTGTTTCAGTTTGGGGTGGAGAAGATGGTAGTTATGATTCAAGTACTGGTGTAAGTTCTACTCCAGAGTATGGTAAAGTTTTCATATCTGTAAAATCCACGACTGGGGTTGACTTAACTTCTGCACAAAAAACAAACTTAGAAACTGCACTTGCACCTTATAAAGTTGCATCTGTAACTCCAGTAGTTGTTGATGCAGAAACTACAAACCTTATATTAGGTATAACTATAATGTATGATTCAAGTGCAACAACTTATAACGCTGATCAAATTGCATCTTTAGTTGCTACCACAGTTGGTAATTACAATACATCTGATTTACAATTATTCAATGCACCTTTTAGACATTCAAAACTTTTAGGATTAATTGATTCAACTGATAGTTCTATATTGAATAGTGTTGCAACAGTTACAATGGCTAAAAACTTTACACCAACATTATCAGTTTCAACTTCTTATAATTTAAATTTTAATAACAAATTTTTTAATCCACATTCTGGACACAATGCAGATGCTGGGGGAATAATTTCTTCTACTGGATTTTATTTAAATGATGTTACAACTAGTGAATACTTTTTTGATGATGATGGTGCTGGTAATTTAAGAAGTTATTATCTTGTCGCTGGTGTTAGAACTTATAATAACTTAACTGCTGGAACAGTAGACTATATAAATGGAACGATAACAATTAATGCAATTATAATTACTGGAGTAGGTGAGGTTGATGGTGCAACCTCTTCACAAATTCGTGTAACTGTTCTTCCAAATTCAAATGATATAACTCCAGTTAGAAATCAGATACTTGAAATAGATTTAACAAATACAAGTTATAATGGAAGTGTTGATGCGACTGCTTCAACTGGTGTAGGATATTCTACTACTACTACTGGTGGAACAACAACGACTACTGTATCAAGTGTATCATCTACACCATCTAGTTCGGCGTACTAATAATGGCAAATGAGAAATCAAAATTTACTAATAAGATATCCCCTCTTATTGAAGGTCAAGTGCCTGATTTTGTTCAGGCCGACCACCCAGTATTTGTTGATTTTGTAAAAGACTATTTTTCATTTTTAGAAGCTGGTCGTTTAACTCTTACTCAAACAATAAATTATATTTCACAAGAAACTACAACCTCTGCATACATTTTAAATTCAGATGGTGATAGAATTGTTACTGAATTTGGAGAGGGTACAACTGGACAATTTGTAAAAGGTGAAACTGTAACTGGTGGAACAACTGGTGCAACAGCAACTGTTCTTGTGGAAGATTCTAGGAACACTTACCTTTACATAACTGGACAACAACTATTTCAAACTGGTGAAACAATTACTGGGGGAACTTCTGGTTCTAGTGCAGCTGTAGTTGAGTATCGTGCAAACCCAGTTCAGAATATTCAGCAAATGTTAGAGTATGCTGATGTAGATAATACTCTCTACGATTTCTTAGACCAAATGCGTGACCAGTTTATGGCTGTCATACCAGAAACACTTGCATCTGGGATATCTAAAAGAAACTTAATTAAAAATATTAAAGATTTATATGCAGCCAAAGGAACGTCAGAGGGTCATAAACTTTTTATGCGTATCCTACTTGGTGAAACATCAGAAATATTTTATCCAAACACTTATATGCTTAGAAGTTCTGGTGGAGATTGGAATCAAAAAACAATTATGCGTGTTGCTGCTTTTTCTGGAGTTCAAGGTTCTGAAGTTGAGAACGCAATTATTACTGGACAATCTTCTGGTGCAACTGCCATTGTAGTTAATTCTCTTGTTACACAACAAGGCACAGTTTCAGTTACAGAATTTCAACTCGCAAATATAGTTGGAACATTTGTTGATGGAGAGGTTGTTTCTGGAAACTCAACTACTAGAGATGTTGAAGTATCATTTACAGTAGATGAAATTGTTGCAAGTGTTACACTTGGTAATGATGGTATACTTCATACAAATTTAGAAAGAACAGAATTAGAAAGTATAGGAAACTCAAACGCAGAAATAATTATTGATGGAATTGCAGAGGGTTCTGTAAGTGATGTTATAGTTGATGATGTGGGTTCTCTTTATGAAGTTGGAGATACAGTTACCTTTACAGCTCAAAGTGTAGATACAAATGTAAATGCAGCTACTGGTTTCGTAAGTATGGTTGGTGGTGGATTTGGTTTAGAAACTGGAACATTAGATGACTCTTCCTTTACTGATGATGCAATTATTCTTGAAGATAATACTACTGTAGCACTTGAACCTTTTTCTATTCAACTTGAACAGTCAACTACAGACAAGTTTGTTGGAGATGGAACTACTACTGCTTTTACAATGACAAACTTATCAGCATCAGTAGACACAATACAAGTTACTATAGACAATGTTCCTTTTGCTGAAACTAAAGCTGACGGAACAGCAAACTGGACAGCATCTGGATCAACACTTACATTTACAGATGCACCAGTAGATAAAACACAAATATTTGTTTATACTGGAGTGAACGAATTTGTAGTGCTAGATGGAACTGATACAGATTCAACTGATGCAAATCATAGATTTCTAACAGATACAGTCCAACAAGTTTCAGATTATTATTCAACTCCTACAGACCAACTTGTTTTAGAGTTTGATACGTTTAAAAATATTAGTGCAAGTTCTACTGAGTCTGGTTCTATACAAAAAGTTTTTATAAATGCAAATGGTGGATATACTGATCTACCAACTACGAGTGTTACCACCACTTCTGGAACTAGTGCTAAACTAATTCCAACAACTACAGATATTGGTGCTGCTAAATCTTTAAAAATTGTAGACCCAGGCTTCACTTATGTTTCATCTAATCCACCAGAAGTTGATGTAAGAGCTCACTTTGTTGTTAAAGATGTAAGTGGAACATTTTCTTCTGGTAATACTTTGACAACTCATACTGGAACAGTAAAAGCTTGGAATAGTACAACTCAAATTTTAGATACAACTTTTGAAAATGTTATAAGATTTGAACAAGAACAAGGTGGAACTTTTAACGAGGGTATTCAATTAGAGCAAGGTAACAGACAAATGTTACCTTCTGCTTTTGAATTAGAAACTGAAAAAGATTTTACTGATGGAGAAGATGTTCTTTTAAATGGAACTTCTATATTCACTCCATCTCCACAAACATTTATCTATAAAGTTCGTGTTGCTAGAAATGCAACTGATACTGCAAATATATTTTACATCAATGATGAAGCACAACCAGTTTTAACTTTATATTCTGGTAACACTTATTATTTTGATTTATCAGATAGCACACTTTACAATGCAGTTGCGACATCATTACATCAACTTAGATTTTCAGAAACATCTGATGGAACTCATAATAGTGGTACTGCACATACAACTGGAGTTACAACTTCTGTAACTGCAATTGATATAGGAACAACTGGTGCATATATTCAAATTGTAGTTCCTGCTGGATTAGGACAACTTTATTATTATTGTGTCAATCATCCTGGCATGGGTAATGTTGCATATACACCTACCTATCAATCTACTGTGGTTGATGCTGGTGACAATATAATATTTGACTCAACTGCAAGAGGCCCCAACATTGCACTTATGTTGTTAACTGAAACTGGTGATGTTGGTGCAAACCCTACTGACAATGTAATCTTAGAGGACAATAGTGGAGATTTACATTTAGAAGAAACTGTAGATGGACAACTTCAAGATGTTGGTGATAAACTAAAATTAAATAGGTATCGTGAAAGAAACGATAATACTTTTATTCTTCTGGATGGTACTGATGCTGATGGAACAGACGCTGGAGATAAATTAGGAACAGAAGAACTTGGTGACCAACTTATTCTAAATGGAACAGATGCATCAAGTACAGATGCAATGAGTCAAATTATATTATCAGATGAAACTGGTAATGGACAAATAACTTTAGATGGTACAGATAGTGATTCAACTGATGCTGGTAATCATGTCATTAATCAAGACCCAATAGATTTCTCAAAGAAAAACGTAACGATTACAGATTCTTCTGGTGCAAGTGCGACTATTATAACTGCTGACATTGCAACTGCAACAACTACTGCTGATGTAATATCAACTGATACTGGTTCTTATGCCGGTATTAATAGTAGACTTGGAGAAGATTTAATTCGTATTCAAGACTCTTACTATTACCAAGATTATTCTTATGAAGTTCAAGTTGGACAATCTTTTGCAACTTATATTAACGAACTCAAGAAAGCAGTACACCCTGCTGGTTTCCAACCATTCGGTAAAGTTACACTTGCAACCCTAGTGTCTGCAGCTGTAGGAACAACTGGTGCTGGATTATCTGGTTACACAGGAGATACTTTAACTTTCTCTCCTATACTTGGTTCTGTTCTTGAAACAATCTTTAGTCAAGTTCTTCAAAGTAGATTACAAGTTCCTACCACACATACTGCTGATGGTCAAGTTGCAATTGGAAGTCGTGATGACTCAATCATACAAGAAGATGGTTCATTACCAGGCGAAAATCTTGTTCTCAATGGAACAGATGGTTCATCAACTAATGCTGGAGATAATATATTAGATGAAGATGGAGAAGCATATGATCTAGAAGATGGTTTCAATGCAGTAGGTGATTCAATACTATTTGAAGCTGCAACAGTAACTTCTGATAAAGATACAACCTCTGGAACTGGAGATGGTGCTGGTAAGTTTATGTTAGAAACATCTCATGCAACTTCTGATAAAATGGATAGAGCCCTTGTTACAGAAAAAGTTGTTTCAGTTGTATCCAATCCTTTACCTATGTACGAAACAAATCTTCTTCTTTATCTCGCAGACACACCATTTGGAAATGTAAATGGTAACTGTGGTATTACACTTGAAAGTGGTGCTGGTAATCTGACAGACAGTTTGATATTAGATGGACAATTACCATTTGATGAGGGAGATACATTTTTAGTTTTAGATGGTACTGATGCAAGTGGTACTGATGCTGGAGATAATATAAAAATTAATTCAAGTGCAACTGCACCAGATGGAAATCTATTAGGTGAAGATGGTTTCTTTGCATTTCCTCTAGGATTTAGAGTTGACATTGGAGATAGATTTATCTTTGACACTAATCACAATGATGAAACAATTACATTGTCTGATATTGGTACACTTACATTTGAAAATATTCGTAGAGTTGATAGAATAAATTTAAGTGATACAAATGACAGCTTAAACTGGGGTGGTCAAGACGAAGAAGATGGCATCACTATGGAAGATTTTGGTCAGATAATTCTAGATGGTACAGATAGTTCTTCAACTAACGCTGGACATTTTCTTGCACAAGAAACTACAAAGAGAAATCGTTTTACTTTAGAACAATCTGGAAATATAATAGTAGAAGAATTTTCAACTAATTCAAACATTGCAAGATTTGACATATCAGATGGTAATAATTTAAACACTAATATAATAATTGAAGATGCACTTAATCCATTACCACCAACTGGTATTAAATTAGAATATGATGATGAGGAGGGTGTTATTGTTTTAAATGGAACTGACTCATCAGCAAGTGATGCTGGTGATGGATTAATTATGGAAGACTCATTAAGAGTAAGAGATGGAATGGTTCTAGTGTTAGAAGAAAACAAAGCTATTCTATCAGAAGGTCAGATTCCTTTAAGTAATTTTACACTAAATAGTACGAGTATTATTACAAAAGGTCATGTTCATTCTGCTGAAATATCAGTTAGAAATACAGGCGAGATTGCATTAGAAGATGCAACAGACACAACGAATAGTAATACAGACTATTTGTTGGAAGAAACAAGTGGAGATAATTTAGATTTAGAAGGTGCAACTGGTATAACCTACTAAAACTATTTGTATAAATAAAGTAAAAGGTGTAAAAATGTCGGCAATCATTACAGAAAAATTTAGACAACATAATGCAAATCAATTCGTTGAATCATTTACAGAAGCTTCTGCATCAACTTATTATTTGTTTTTAGGAAAGGCAACTGCCTTTTC
>Ga0181397_1000556_pt1 | contig 14061 bp, 27 predicted proteins | sample 20SPOviralmetaG_FD_130126 | JGI IMG/M metagenome (GOLD analysis project Ga0181397, IMG submission 130126) | Marine viral communities from the oligotrophic San Pedro Time Series (SPOT) site, San Pedro Channel, CA, USA - 20 SPOT_SRF_2011-02-23 | ecosystem: Environmental > Aquatic > Marine > Strait...
CGCTTATAATCTTCATTTTTTTGAAATTCTGGGTCATTTTTGGCTATTTCTTTCTTTTTTCTTGCTAAATCTGCTATTTTGACAAACAATTTGCCAATTTTCATCTGAAACTTCTTAATTTTCTTCTTTTGTGGGCCACCAGTAAGAGAAGCAACGAAATCTTCAACCTTTGTTACTTCTCTGGTCGCAGAAACCATACCTTTCTCCCAATCTACTTCATATTCCTGTGTTTCAAAGAATTTTGCGAACTTTCCAAGCTCTGTAGATGGATCAGTTGTCGGAAATGGTATAACAACACGCATTTTGCCGCTAAAAAGATCATTAAGGGGCAAATTAGCCGGATCCAAGTCTTCGAGGACATCTTCTAATACTCGCATTTCGTCTTCGGTGACTTCTTTAAGTATTTTTTCGTTAAATTCGTACAAATCTGATACTTTTGGAGCAGAAATGTCTAAATTTTCTAATAATTTTGCTGTTTTTAGCAGAATTTGTTCATCATTTAACATTTATTTTCCTAACTGCCTCTTTCATCGACTTAGAGCCACGACATTTCCACTTCTTACGGGACAAGGCATTAGCACATGGGGGGTTTTTGCACTTTTTAATCTTTGCTGAACGTGCACAGTACGCATCACCCTTTTTGGTGCCGGGTCTAATACGGTCACCGCCGCCTTTTGCTTGTCCTTTCTGCCCAAATGAGCGGCATTTACCGTCGACACGCTTTGCAAAACGTTTTCCTTTGGAGGGTTTACAGGCTTTTTTCTTTTTCTCATCTAGAACTTGTGACAATTCGTCCTCGATCATTATATCCAGAGATTCTTTCTTAGAATTACCCCAGTTTTTAGCACCAACTTTGCGACATTTGACGAGAGCACCAGAGGCATAGGCAGATGGCCACACTTTATAGCGTGATTTTACCTTATTATAGCATGCATCTCTCTTAGCCTTCTTCTTCTTCTTCTTCTTTTTTTTTCGCTTCTCGTCAAGGACTGCTTCAAGCTCTTCTTTAATTGTAACAATAATTTTTTCATTATTTTTACCGTAAGTTTCGCATGGGTCGTTTCCACAACCACAGTTCATACCTTCGTTAACAGGCGCTTCTTCCTCTTCTTTCAATTGTTCATCATCTGTCTCATCTAAAATTTTATCAATGCGATCGGCTTGGCTTTGATGCATTTTTACGGCGCCTTTTAATTCATCGCTAATTTTCTTAAGTTCTTCTTCATGTTCTTTTGAGTGAGATTCAGATAAGGCTGCCTCTAACTCTTCGCGAATAACTTTTTCTAAATCCATGTATAACTCCTCATTTTTAAATCCTTTACAAGCACTTGGAGTAGGTCTACATCGTGGTTTTTTTGATCTTGTCTCACCGTCAGAACGTCCGCAAGGTTTACACTTCCCATCACGGCAAGTATTACAATCAACCCAGCCACCTTTTTTGCCAGGAGCCCCTTTGCGTTTAAACCAATCACCTAAATTCTTCTCCGAACTCGGTTTTTTAGTTAATTTTCGTTTCTTTTCGTCCAGTGGACCATACAAATCATTCATTTTTAGACATTTCCAAAGCTTTCTCCAATAAATAGATCGGAATTTCACTATTGGTAATGTCTTTTATCTCATTGATCGTCGCCCACCTATAATCATCGTGTTCAACCTGACCGGTTTTTGGATTAGGAATGTTAATATCAACGTCCCCCGACCATTTTCTAGTTAAAAAATAATATTTTTTTGGCTTAGCTTCTCCCAAATAAATCAAATTTTCTACAAGACAGACTAAATCAGTCTCTTCCTCAAGCTCTCGGCTGGCCCCATATTCAATAGAACTGTCACTCTCGTCTATGTGACCACCTGGGATAGTCCACATGCCGGCTCGCTCATCAATATTTGAACGTCTGATAATAAGAAACCGTTGCTTATCATCAAGACAAGCAACGATCCCCACTTCTTTTAATTCATCTTCTGTTAAAAAGGCTTTCCAAGTCATGGCTTATCTACACGCTCTCGGCTTTTCGGACAACCCATTACATAAAGTACTCAAAGCAAGATCTATATTTAGATTTTGTATCGGAGAAACCCAAATCATATTTTCCTGCACCTGTGGTATACCTGCTGGGCGCTCAATGTCAACTGCCCAAAGCACTCCTATAATTTTACCCTCATCATCATATATAACTGATCCGCTACAACCAAACCAACCATATGTCTGTAGGATAATTTGTCGTCCTGCTTCTGGGTGAGTCTCGAAACCCGCGACATGTCCTCTAAAACTTAAAAGACTGTGCCAACTTGGATATCCAGAATATGCTATTGTTTGTCCAACATCTATTAATTCAGTTCGTGGTCTCCAACGCATAGCATTAGAATGGTCAAACTCGCTTGGCAAATATAATAAAGACATATCATGTAAAGGATCCTTATATATTAATACTGCCATTCTGCGTTCGGTCTCTGAGGTAATTAAATACGCGCCTCCAATTTCACCATCTGCCACGTGGTGAGCGGTCAAGACCAGATGCAGACCCTTATAATTAATAAGTCCGCCGGTACCATGGCCTCTACCTGAAACTACTCTAACCGAGGCATTTCTAACTCTTCTTTCGTTTGCACTAAGCGAATTGCTTATTTGTGTTGTTACATTGGGGTTAACAGTTTGTGCCGGTACCGGTGTTGCCGCTGCAGCAGTAGATAATAATAACGTTAATGCACATAGTAATACTTTTTTCATTTTTGGTTCTCTCCTTTAAAAACTAAGAATCGAGTACCCAATAGCATAATATTAATGATTGATAAAAAAGCTAAACCAACCGAGCCATAAACAATACCGACAATAAAGATTCCAATATTTACGCCAATGGCAGCGTGACAAAGCGATGTAATTATTTTTTGCAAGAGAGTCCCTCGTTAATAATTAGGGACGCGCTTTGCAATTTGAAATTATTTCCACTCCGGACGCCAATAATGGAATTACTTCTTTTGTTTTTAATAGGTATACTGCAACTTCGGGAAACATCTTCGTTTGGATCCAATTACCTGTCGGTCTGTTGACTATCAAATCACTATTAACAACGACGCCATATATTGGATGACGTGCTCCTTGCGGATCCGGGATATAGTAATCTCTTTTAACTCTAACTAAATCACCTATTTGCGGCGGTACTAAGACGCAGCTATCTTCTCTTTCATCCAAGCGATTGCCTCCCTATGAGTTTTAAAGCGCTCAGAGAGACTTTGAACAAACTTATTTGTCCCGGACTCTAGTGCAGCCCACTGCCAATTCCAGCCGGTTTCTTTAGCATATATAAGTCCGCCACCAAGGCTCCTCTTCGTTATAATCTTCTTTTCTCTGATTATTGATGACAATACTGCATTTCTGGCCAAACTAAACTGTTCTTCCGCGGATACCTCGATCCGGTCTTGGTCGGCAGAAGCATCAACAACCCTAAACTCGAATTTTTTTATTCTTTCACCGTATTTTTTAACTAAGCTTTCAAACTCAAGTTGATTAAATTGTTCAACTGCTCCTGGGTGATCTCCGTCGTGTGTAAAAGTGTGCAGTGGCGCTTTTGCCCTCTTGCCACTTTTAAATAATTTATAAACATTCCAATTAGAACTCATGGTTCCCTCCGTTTGCTGGATAAAGTGTTAGCATACCAACAACAATTGAAAGTTTCATTCCTTCTTCTTCAATTATTGTCGACATGGGGACATTTGTAGGATCTTCTGCGTAACGGTCAATATTCTTTATCCACTTTACGTGCCAAAAATACATGTCATCATATATCATATCGATACGCCTTTCACGCTCGATTAATAATGCTACGAACCCAGTAGTTTCATCAACTATTAAATCTCCTACTTTTAATATAACACCTTTTAGCGCAGATTGCAAGTCCATAATACAATTAATTCCGTTTTTCTACTCTAAAGGTGCCAGTCCTAATTAAATTACATAAACCTTCTTCAGTGTACGGTTGATATCGAGTTCTAATGACTTTGATGCTTGGATTTGAGCCAGTCCAATATATCTCCCAAGCCCACAGGTTGATCTCTAATCCTTCGCCTGGTCCTTGTAATTCGTCGGATAAACTGTATCTATCCACCAACAACCCAATGTCACCGGTGGCTACATCGACGACGATGTCACCAATTTCTAAATTAATGTCCACATAAGTAAGTAGGGGATATTACTATCGAATGGACTGTCTAATCTCTTGAGCGCGGATGCAGGCTAAAATATGGTCCTCAATTGATCGATCAGGCGACAGATCCGTATTAATTACACACACATTATTTGGCAGAATCAACGCCGGAATAGGGGAACGGTCGACCACGGGCTCATCCGCAATTGCCGGTGCAGCACCAGCATACGACGGTCGATTGTAGGTTGGCGCCGCCTCACGTTGATTTATTCGCGCCAAATTTTCATCGCCATTTTTTTCTTCGGTAGAATTTTCCGTGTTGGTGTCAACCGCATGTGAAGCCACAGTGTTATCCGCACTAGCAGCCCAAACACCGCATGCAGACAGTACAAAAATTGCTATCAGATATTTCATCACTTCTCTCCGCGTCTTAAAGCGCAATAATTAGTCCGTTTATTTGTTAATAACCATATAATGACCGGTGTTTTCCCACCGGACCCAAACACCTTTACCGAGTTTTGGATAATTGACGTACATCATGCCGGTTTGTTCGTCGATTTGCATAACAAACCCTAGAGACCGGTCACGTCTATACGAATCTTTAATCCAAGACCCGGCGGTGGCCCATGAAATGTTGTGTCTATTGTCGGGTATCAATTTAAACCTTAATTCGATCGATAATATATGGATGATGGAAAGAAAGGTCTTTGTACAATTTTTTGATGACCTTCTTAGCAATCTCACCGATGTCTGCTTTGGTGTCTTTAGATTTAAGTGCAGTCGCAAGCTCATCCGCAAGCAGCTTTTTCAACTCACGCTTAATACGTTTATCTAACTCCGTACCGATTAATTTCTTGATATCGGATTTATCAGTTGAAGATAGCGCTTCGTTAATAGTAACGACGATGTATTGTTTGGAAACTTGCATACTGTAAATAGTCTATATTATACATTATACACCAGTTCGAGGTGATTTGCAACATGATTCGACGCAATTTCGTCTTTAAGCCAATATACGCTGTACGTGTGATAGATATTATCATCCACCCTAACCACAATACCCACACGCTTATACTCCACATATGGCGCATCCCTGGTATATCCATATGGATTGCCATGATAACCGTGACCGACGTAGTATACCAAGTCACCAACAATGAAGTCCATATGGGCGTTACGTCCCATGGCGTATACCAGCGTTATCGCCCCATGAGCGCTTTATCCGCTTTTTCCACCAACAGCAGGTGATCACCATTGAACAATCCCTTTGTAAACTTACTAATAACTAACGGGTGGTTAGTCCATACAACTAAGTACTCACAATTGGCAAACGTTTCTACAATGATGCCCACGTATCTACCAAAGTCTGGCGCTGTTCTAGCTATGCTAAACCGGAATTCTGGTGCTAGGGTTACCAAATCTCCTAACTCGAAGCTTCGCCGCGTACCGCGCGCCCAACGCGGCTTCTGAAATGTGCCTATAGAACCACTATAAGCCTGCCCACCAATTACTGGTGGATCAGCTTCCCTCTTACTGCCCATATATTATATAGGGCCGTAATAGTATATCTCCACTTTTCCGTCGGGGCGCCTCTCACATAATCCTTCCCAATCGCACGTATCTACTCTTCTGCTATCTCCGGGTTTAAACATGCGGGTTGCACTTGGGCTGTTTTCACAATACGCATACCCGCGTCCGGTATATCCACACGACCATCTGATATTGCCGTCACACATAGGGCATACCCAAACAGTGTGGTCTGGTACAAATACCGTCTCGTTCTTTCTAGATCCTCCACCCATGTAGTATATATGCGGTATAATCCCAAAATTTTTAGGGGCGTTTTTTAAAAGTCATAATCTCGCATTTTTTGGTCGTAGCGATCGAACGTACTAAGCCTCAGCCGCACACCGTCAATCGACCGAGACATACATTCGGGGTAGGGGGGAGGAGGGGGCCCTTTGACACTTTTAACATGTTCTTGACAATGATTAAATGTATGTCAAAATACTGTCAAACACATGTGACTGTCAAATATATGTCAAGAATCAGTCAGCATGTATGTTATCTCTAGCTAAGGTAACTGTATACTGAAGTATGTATACGTATAAGCACGCACTAACTGCTCCCCAATATACCACGTTGAACGCCGCTTCTGAAGGTCTATCACCTTTTAATATTATTATTTGTTTGACTCTCGACAATAAACCGCGAGCATATCGACGGCGACTCATTCATGCACCGTGTCTTCTTGTACTGACTCTGTGACGGTCATGCGCTCGGCGGTGGCCATGGCTTCAAGCGCAGGCAAGCACGCGGCATATGTATCTTCGTCGGTGAACGTCGCAACTTGTTCGGAATGCGATGAACTCTCGAAATAAACTACTACCATAATCCTCTCCCTTTAAGGCGAACCCTAATCAAAACGCTAGACGCAAAGCCTGCGCGCAAAACACGCAAGTCGCAGACTAACACATTAAATACGTTTAATATATTAAATCAGCCCGCAGCCACCATTAAATCTGCCAGTGATGCGGCAACGTACATGATGATAAAGGCGGTTACAAGCGCAATACCAGCGAGTGCGTCGATTACTTTGTCTTTGGTTGAATACATTTAATATCCTATGATAATAGTATAACACATGTGAGGGCCACATGCAAGCCGTTTGTAAAAAGAATGTTAAAAAGAATATGTCAAAAGAATGCTAAAAGAGTGCCCACCGCATGCTGTCAAAATGCTGTCAAATGTGGGGGCATGCAGCGGCATGTCAAAAGAATGTCAAAATAAATGTGCTTGACACTGTGTGTGCGTATAGGTATAAAGCCCCACCGCACTCAGAACACATTTATAATACATTATATAAACACATGCAACCACAACACCCCACAACTAACCACTTTGATCCACCACTATACACAGTGTCTATTATGTGCTATAACACATATACTAAACACTTTGAATAGCTGAACCCACATGAGACATAACAGTGTTAGCAACATTTACTACCTCTGGAACCCATGATTGTCTGTTCTCATACAGATATACAATACCTGCAATGATTAAAATATTATGTATAAGTCTCGCCATTATTTCACCTTCCTTGCTTTCATGATGGCACGCTCTTCAGCGTAGAATGTTTCGGCTTTGCCGATGGGTAAAAGTTTATAGATCTTTGCGCCTTTAGCTGCTGTCACGATCGGTGACGCATTAACTGCAACAACAATGCAGGGCTTGCCGCCGCACGCTTGCTTAACTGCATAGTTACCAGCGCGAGGCAAAACGTAGGAACCAACTGCATATTTCGGCTCTGCCTTATGTTCCGCTAATACTTTAATAGCGTATTTGTTTTTAGTCATCTTGTTAAACTCTGAGAGCGTAGGAATAAAATCATTATCCTCGATGATCTTCTCTGATAGAGCGCGGAAATATCCAGACGGGCGGTAATAGTTGGCGCACACGATCATATCATCGCGCATACTATCTTTATTTGTTTTATAATCGGCAACAAATGTCTGTCGCGCGGTCATAGCTTCATCATTGTGCTCGCTCTCGATCTTGCCCAACATCTCAAGTTGCTTGTGCGATAGCTCGCGGCCGCCCATGATCTGACCTTGCAGGGAGTTGATGAATCCACGAGCCCATGAGGACTCTTCTGTGCGCTCACAGACGGCGTTAAGGCGCTCAAGCATAGTTGCACCCTTCTCGGCGTTCGCAGCCACGTTAGCGGGGCTATAACGCTCTTCTAGGGTCTTCACCCAGCCTACACGACCAGAGGTTAGTGAGCCTTTGCGCTCGTAATAGCCCAAGAGACTCTCAGCAAAACTCTTATCGCGCGCAGCGATTGCAGGGTTGTCAATGAGGTCTTGAAGGCGGTGACGATAAGTGCGACGAGCCATAATATTCTCCTAAGCTGAATACTCTATAAGTATACCAGAAAAGCGGGTAAAGGTCAATAGGTTTAGTGTAAAGTGAATGTTAAGAGTTGTTTTCTTTCTCTCTACTCTCCGCATCCAACTCAGCCAGATCTTTAGCTACATCAGCAACGGTCATCTTGCGGGTCTTAAGGCGCTTGTTCGACTCGCGGTTGAGCATGCCCCAGCGACGTGAGCCTTCAGGGTGCTCACATAGGTGCAGGTGCGGAATACCGAGCGTTGTGTACCTTCTGAGGCTGTTCTTAGCCGCCGCGAGGGTGTCAGGCTTGGTAATCACCGACTCATAGCCTGTAACACGCCCTTCGGGTGTGAGTTCAACGGTGGTCTGGCTTACGTAATACTTCATCATGGCATAACTCCTTACTTGTTATACTAACATTATACAGGAAAAACGAGGTAAAGTCAACAACTAAGTTGTCAACTAAATGTCAAGGACTATTGATCGATGGCGATGATGCGCTCATTGGTCTGGAAGTAGGGGCGCGCCGCCATGGCCTGAGTGGTCATCCACATGCGTTGGCACTTGCTAGATACGGGCTTTGGGGCGCACAGGTCAGTCAAGACGATGTGACCGTCAAACTTGTGCTTATTGACGTACTTGGTTGGAGCATCGAAGCATGTACCGCCAGTCAGAACGCGCTCGGTCTTGCGGCTAGCGCCCTTCTTCCAAGTATAAACCTTGTCCTCGGCAACCTCGGTGTCGAATGGGATCACAGTGAACTCAGCGATCTCCGCGAGCTTGTTAAGCTCAGAAAAGAAGGCGGCGAGCATCTGATCGTCAACAGAACCAGACTGATCGATAGAGATGGCGATCTTAGCTTGGCGACGTACGCGCTTACCCGCATGGATGCGAGGGAATCGCTTGTTAAGGCGTCGAGGCGTTGAGGTCTTATCGGCGCGCTGGCTTGTCTTGACGAAGTATCGAAGAACTTTACGCCAGTCAACCTTAGTCTGGATGCGGTCTAGAATGTCTGAGCGCATACCTTGAGACACAGAGCCCCAGTTACGGGACTTCTCAGCCTCTTCTGCTGCCTTCTTAACGGCTTCCTTGAGTCGCTCCTTGGCGATCTCCTGCGTGGTAGCATCGCCCTCTCCAAAGCCATCGTGGGAGTCGAAACTGTCAGCGCCACCGAATGGATCACTTGAGCCCTGCCCGCTGCCCTCACCGGGCTCGCCCTCGCCTTCACCCTCATTTGACTCATCCTCATTCTGATCTTGCATATCTTTAAGAGCGGCAAGATACCACTCGTAAGACTTGCCAGCGGGCAAGTGAGCAAATGGGCCTTCGCCGGGGAAAACGCCCTTCATACCTTGACCATCGTGCATGATAGGGCCAGGATCGGCTTCACACGGGAGCTTGCCAGCCATCTCAGGCAAGCCGTTGATAGCCAGATCCATCGCAATGTTATCGATGCGTTGCAAGCCATCGGCAGGCTTACGACCAGTCACATGCTCAAGGATGATGTGATAGAACTCGTGCATCAACACACCAAGCTGATGTTCTGGCTTTAGCTGACCCATGAAGTCAGGATTATAAAGCAACTCAAACTGGGCAGTGTGCGGGTTGACGCGGACGCCAGCGGTCGGAACAGACTTGCTTGCGGTCTTGTCGATGCGACGAGACAGAGCAGCAAAGAACGGCTCGCGCATAAGCAGGCGAGCGGTGTGCATGTTGAGATTGAAGGGTTTTTTAGCGTCGTCGGTCATAGTGTTCTCCTGATTACCTATACAGTATACCATAGAAAAGGGGGATAAGTCAATGATTAAGTTGTCAAGAGAGTGTCAAGGGATGGGAGCATCAAAGTTTGCATGGATCATGGTATCGGGATACCACTTATGGGTGCCAGCAACGCCGTCAAATAGCCTGTACTGGCGTCTGAAGGTATCAGTCCGCCCCCAGTCCCTATCGGGAGTTTGCGCCACCTCAACGACCAGACAGGGGCGCGAATCGCGCACCCTGATTAGTAGGTCGCCCACTTTGAACTTGCGAGACACTATTGGTTTCCTCCGAGGATCTCGACAAGGTGATCCGACACACGGCGACCGTCGGCGGTCTGAGTCTTGTGGAGCGCGATAGTGTTCTCGATGTTATCAGAATCACCGATCACTGTCCAGAGCTTCATGGCCACCTCAGATGGCAGGGTCACGAAGTACTCGGCGACGTTCGCAATCTGGCTCTCGGTCAAAGGCTCGGCGAAGGTCTTGGAAGCCTCGAACTTCTCGATCATTGCAGCGTGGTCATTGATGCCCCACTGAGTGGTCTTGTCGATCTCACCGTTGTCAATGAGGTCTTCAATGGTCACTTGCCACTCGTACTTTTCAACGAAGTCGCGAAGAGCAACAGCACCCTCGAAGCCCACGAACGCAGTCGCAAGGTTGAAGAGCATATCCCGATCACCTTCTTCACCGAAAACACCGATAGGAGCCACAGTATCGTTGAAACGCTTCCAGCTACGGCGAGAAGGATAAACCTTGTTAGGCTCGAACTCACCGAGATGCTCAAGGTGGTTACGGTTATGGTTAATAAAGTCCCAGAGGATACCATCAACATTGTCCTGCGCCCACTTGAGCCAGTCTTCAGTAGAAGGCTCGACATCGAACACAGTCCAGCGGTCAAGCTCGGCAGGATCCATCTCGCCAACTTGGTATTGAGCGCCATGCTCGCCACCGTTGACAGCAGCAACGATCAAGGTATCAGCGTGCAGATGCCAGCCGTTGATCTTGCGGCTGTCAGTCAACTCGAAGAGCCCTTGACGGACTTCCTGAGTGGCGCGGTCGACCTCATCGAGGAAAAGTACCACTGGCTGCTCACAAGCCGTTACAAGCCAATCTGGAGCGTTCCACGTGGTAGCCTTGCGACCGTTGATCTCGGTGTCTGCCGTGTCAGGCAGACCGAGAAGATCACCCTCGGTCATCTGAGACGCACGGCGCTCGATGACAGGGAGATTGCGGGACTCCGCGATCTGATAGACCACTTGAGATTTACCGACACCATGACGACCGCGCAACAGCACGGGCAACTTGGCGTTAAGGATATGAGGGACGACGGACGTGAAGGTTGCGAAATCTACAGACATGATTTTCTCCGAGTGGGTTTTTTCTCTAACTTACTTAGTAAGTATACCATAAATGGCGGTAAAGGTCAACAGGTTTGTTGTAAAGTAAATGTCAAGGACTAATCAAGATGCTCGACGCAGCAGGTGCTTTCGTCGCCGACGTTGTTGATAGGGGCACCGTAGAAGTCCTCATCTTCTTCGATCTCGTCTACAAGTTGTTGTTGGAACTCAATCAAGCGATCAAGTAAATCCGAGGCGTCTGCGTTGCCAGCAGTGATATCAAAAGTCAGGCGGTATGTCATAGTCTTCTTTCCTTGTTTGGTATAACCATTATACCATTAAAAGTGGGGGGTTGTCAACAACTAAGTTGTCAAGTGAATGTCAAGTCGCCAACTCAAGGTCGCGCTCTGGGTAAGATGGCCAGCCGCCATAGCTGTTCGGGCGTTCTCCAGTCCAAGCCACACGTGGCCAGCCTGTACTCTCCATGACCAGACCAACCTTACCAGCGTAGCCTTGACGAATGGCGCGCTTGTTTGACTTGCCGCGCACAAGGTCACCAGCGGTGAACTTAGGCGGTGATGGCAACAGGCTCTCGCAGACCTGTGAGATGTTGTCGCGAAACGAGCCTGCGTGGTAGTCAGTGTAGAGATCGGAAACGTCGTTGACTCCGCGAACGTGGAACAAACAAGCATCGCCATCAAGCGCGCCAGCTTCCCAACCATGCATACCGTTGACCGAGAACGATCCTTCATAACCTTCATGGCGGAACTTCCACTTATAATCACCGTTTTTCGTTGGGGCGCTGATAGTGATATCAATACCTCTCTTCTTGAAGTGGGACTTGACTTTTTTGATTGCGTTGCGAACTTTCATACATATCTCCTTACTTGATATGCTATATTATACACTAAAAACGGGGGTAAGTCAACAACTAAGTTGTCAAGAGAATGTCAGGTAAATGTAGCGGCTTTGGTCTTACTATTCAGACCCGCGTATTCCAGAGCGCCGCGCTCTCCGTAGTGTTTTCTGCCGTTTGCAACCGTCAGTTACCCGATGCATCGGGCTAGCGTCAACACACGCTAAAATGTTATCAAGAAGGGTTCAAGAGTTTAATGAAGTTTCGGCTGTGAATGCGAGGATCTGAGGCTCCGAAACCACACCATAGGATCTTGATGTTCCCATTAGCTTTATACTTGCCCATTTCGACAACGATTCCGATCTGGCTTTCTTTCTTAGCATGGCACACCAGATCACCGACTTGCACTGACCACCTCCAGCTTATCACTCCTGAAAGACTCGCCAGTGTGGAGATATATCCACGGATGATCGCCATCAATGATGCGCGCGACGAGCGCAACGGTTCCATCATACTTGATTCTTACTAAATCACCGACTTGCACTTAAAACCTCCACATCCATCGGGTCAGCAAGCTGTTCACGCCCAACGCCCAACTTAATCCGCCAATAATAAGAACCGCCTGTAAAATCGTAAGTCCCCACGATTATCCCCACCACTTCTTGCCCTAGCTTCTTTTTAACTCTCACTAAATCACCCACTTTCACTAACTACCTCCAAAAATATATGCCTCACAGATCGTTCCTCTCCGGTATCGGGCCATAGCACATACGCAGTATTATACATTTCACGTAGTCCTTCATCGCGATAGCGAGTGACAATACCTACACTCTTCGGATGGGTTTTATCCACGTGTGGATGGTCGTTTATTTTTACCAAATCACCGACTTTCATCATTTTGCACTCTCCCTCTTTACGCGCGAATCTTCAATCATCTTCTCAATCCAAGGGCCACCAAACTCTGCGGCATACTGATCGCGGAGCACCAGCAGCTTCTCACCGTCCTTAGTTTCGTTCTTCAGCTTGTAGCCGGGGATCACAAACTCAGTGCCTACTGGCGCGCCTAGGAAGCATTCACACACAGCGTATGGTACGGACTTCCAGCGGCTTTTGTTTTCGCCTGTTGCCTTATCTTTCCAAGTGCGGCGAAAACGGCGAAACTGCATATCGACAACGCGAGCTTGAATGTTGCTGCCACCTTGGTTTGGAATGATTACTAGGTCGTCTGTCTTGAGATAGGCCATGTTTGCCCTCCTTTGCTTGATTACCTATACAGTATACCATAGAAAAGTGGTGATTGTCAATAGAATAGTTGTCAAGAGAATGTCAACGAGATAAATCTACGCCGTTCTTTAGATCTTTCATATACTTGTCGCGCGCCTCATTGGATGTGTGACGGCTAATCGAAAAGGATCCTGATTCTTCGTTGGCTGTACCTGTGTACTTCACGGCTGTCTCTGTGCCAAGCTCTTCAACGCAATCAGCGCACTCGTTAATCTTGCCGCCAGCGGCGCGTTTAAGATGTCCATCGAGATCAAAAAGATCGTTACAGTGTTTACATGTTTTCATATTCATAATAGTTTAACTCCTTACCAGTCAATGGGATCATTTGAAATAAATGCGGTGACTGTTCCCCTCATCAACCGCTCCTCTTGATACTCTTTCGCAGCAGTGATCGAACGCTCGCGCTGTAACTCTCTAGCTCGCGCGCCAATGTCAAAGAAGTCATCCTCTGAAACCTGATACGTACTGCCTTCGAGGGTCGCCGTGTCCTCCTCGCTATCTTCTTCTGGCCAGCCCCACTGATCAGCGTTGCGATCCCATTGCCCGCGTAGTTCAGCGGCTAGATCAAGAAAGTCCATGCCTGCCGTCGTTCGCTGATCTCCTGAAGCATGTGCAGCCACTTCGAGCGCGAACACAATCGCCTCAAGATCTTTAGAGTCGAGCTTAATCATTCGCCAGTCTGTCATCGTCATATAGTACCTCCTAAGTACAAGTGTATTATCTCACATTTAAGCGAGAAAGTCAATAAGTTTATTGTAAAGTAAATGTCAGGCTGACTATTGTGCGTCAAC
>Ga0181397_1000558_pt1 | contig 14042 bp, 6 predicted proteins | sample 20SPOviralmetaG_FD_130126 | JGI IMG/M metagenome (GOLD analysis project Ga0181397, IMG submission 130126) | Marine viral communities from the oligotrophic San Pedro Time Series (SPOT) site, San Pedro Channel, CA, USA - 20 SPOT_SRF_2011-02-23 | ecosystem: Environmental > Aquatic > Marine > Strait...
AGAAGATAAAATGATGGATTATTCTAAAATGCAAAGATCTGTAGAGTGTTTATTTGAAGGAGCTATAGTATTAGGTACAGATTTTTTACTTAAATGGAAAAAAGCTGAAAACATGATGCGAGACAAAAGTGATTTTAATAAAGTTAAAATGAATTACTCTTTAGTTGCGCCGCAAATGTACAATGGTAAAATACAGTCTTTAGTTAGTAGAATTACTGGTTTTGCTGATATGATACAGTTAACACACTTAAAGTTACAACAAGTATTATCACGTATGGTTCCAGATGGTGTTTACATGGATGCTGATGGTCTTGCTGAAATAGACTTAGGCAACGGAACAAATTATAACCCACAAGAAGCGTTAAATATGTTCTTCCAAACAGGATCTGTTATTGGTAGATCAATGACATCTGAAGGAGATCAAAACCCAGGTAAGATGCCTATACAGCAAATAGCGAATGGATCTGGTGGACAAAAAATGCAAAGTTTAATACAGACTTACAACTATTATTTACAAATGATAAGAGATGTAACTGGTTTAAACGAAGCTAGAGACGCTAGTACACCAGACAAGAACTCTTTAGTTGGTGTACAAAAATTAGCAGCTGCAAACTCAAATGTAGCAACAAGACATATATTAAACTCACAATTATTTTTAACAGCAGAAACAGCTGAGGCGTTGTCGTTAAGAATATCTGATATTATAGAGTACTCACCAACAAGGGAGGCGTTTATACAGGCTATAGGTGCTCACAACGTAGCTACACTATCTGAAATGTCTGAGTTACATCTATATGACTTTGGTATATTTATAGAGTTAATGCCTGATGAAGAAGAAAAGCAAATGTTAGAAAATAACATACAAATGGCTATAAATCAAAAACTAATTGATTTAGATGATGCTATAGATTTACGTGAAATTAGAAATTTAAAAATGGCTAATCAAATGTTGAAAATTAAAAGAAAAAAGAAGTTAGAAAGGGATCAGAAAATGCAGCAAGAGAATATACAAAAACAATCTGAAGCTAATCAACAAGCTCAACAAGCCGCTGCTCAAAGTGAGATACAAAAAAACCAAGCTAAAGTTCAATCAGACATAGAATTAGAAACAGCTAAAAATGATATGAAACTAGCCTTCATGAAGCAAGAAGCTGAAATGAAAAAACAATTAATGGATCACGAGTTTGAAATAAATAGAAAACTAAAAGAACTAGAACAAGGTCCAACAAAGAGTGATGCTTACAAAGAAGATCGTAAAGACGAAAGAGTAAAATTACAAGATGGGTTAAAAAAAGCAGAACAAACACCTAAAAAGTTTGAGTCTGCAGGTAATGATACTATGGGAGCGGGATCTGGAATAAGCATAGGAGGATTAACAAGTAACTAATTATATTATATTATGGAAGAAAATGAAAACAAAGTAGCTGAGGAGGCTACACAAGAAAAGGTAGAACAAACACCTGTAGATGAAACAAAGTTTGAAAGCGCTGGAGATGATAGCGTAATAAAAATAGATTTAACAACACCAATAGAACCAGAAGCAAATGAAACCACAGAAACAATTAAAGTTGCAGAAGATAACACTGACAACGAGGGAGTGGTTGGAGTCGATGAAGATGCCAATGCCACAGAAAAACAAGAAGAAGTACCAGAGGAACCAGAAGCACCGAAAAATGAATCAGTACTAGAAGAAATAACTGAAGATTCTACACAAGAAGAAGTTACTGAAGCTGAAGAGCAAATAGAAGAAGCTATAGCAGAATCAGAAGCTACAGGTGATCCACTGCCAGAAAATATACAAAAGGTAGTAGAGTTTATGAGAGAAACTGGAGGTACTTTAGAAGAATACGTATCTTTAAATAAAGACTATAGCGAAGAAGATGACTCTGTAGTTTTAGAAGAATACTATCAAAAAACTAAACCTCATCTAACATCAGAAGAAATAAACTTTTTATTAGAAGAAGAGTTTTCTTATGACGAAGAAGTAGATGATGAGAAAGATATTAAAAGAAAAAAAATAGCGTTAAAAGAGCAAGTTGCCAACGCTAAAAGCCACCTAGACGGGCTAAAGTCTAAGTATTATGAAGAAGTTAAAGCTGGATCAAAACTCACGAGTGAGCAACAGAAAGCAATTGACTTTTTTAATAGATACGAAAGCGAATCACAAGAAAATGAAAGGGTTGTTAAACAACAGACCGAAGCTTTTCAGGATAAAACCAAGCAGGTTTTTAACGATAAATTCAAAGGTTTTGAATATAACATCGGGGATAAGAAGTTTAGGTTTAATGTTAACAATGCTAATGAGGTAAGAGACACTCAAAGTGACTTAAATAATTTTGTAGGAAAGTTTCTTGACAAAAATAATACAATGTCCGATGCGAAGGGTTATCATAAATCATTATTTACGGCTATGAACGCTGATGCAATTGCCAATCATTTCTACGAACAAGGTAAAGCTGACGCCATTAAAAACACGGTTGCTAAAAGTAAAAATATAAATACTGCTAGACAATCGTTTGACGGTGGAGAAGTTGGTGGAGTTAAGTTCAAAGTGCTTGGCCAGAATTCAAGTGGTTTAAAGTTCAAAATTAAAAATAAATAATAAATTTAAAAATTAGATAAAATGGGATTAATAAGTATACCTGGAGCTGGTGATATTACACCGGCTGCAAAAAAACAAGTTGTACCATCTGCGTATGTTGATTTTACAACTGCGACTTGGGCACAACAATATTTACCAGATCTTATGGAGAAAGAAGCTGAGGTGTTCGGACAAAGAACAATCTCTGGTTTCCTTTCACAAGTAGGAGCTGAAGAGTCTATGGCTGCTGACCAAGTGATTTGGACAGAGCAAGGTAGATTACACTTGTCGTACAAAGGTTGTACGATTGATGCTGGTAACGCTGCTGCATTAAACGCAATTACAATTGGTACTGACGTTGATGGTAATGCAATGGGTGCTAACCACGGTATTAGAAAAGGTGATATGTTATTAATAACTTCATCTGCTGGTGCAAACACTGTAACTGCTTACGTTACTGCTGTTGCTGCTGCTGTTGTAACTGCTGAGCCATATGATACTGCAACAAGTACTGAACTTGCTGTATATGGTGCTGCTGGAACAAATGCTGCTGACGTATCTGTATTAGTTATAGGTTCTGAATTCAACAAAGGTGATAACTATGCTGGATCTGCTGCAAGAACTGCTAATGAGCCATCTTTCGCTACGTTTAACAACAAGCCAATTATAATGAAAGATTTTTACCAGGTTTCTGGTTCTGATACTTCTCAAATTGGATGGGTTGAAATTTCTGGTGAAGAAGGACAAAACGGTTACCTATGGTACTTAAAAGCTGCTGGTGATACTAGAGCTAGATTCTCTGACTATGTTGAAATGACATTATTAGAAGCTAAAAAATCTGGTCAAGCAATTACTGGTCTTTCTGGTGCTGCTGGTGATGGTACACAAGGTTTATTTGATGCATTAGAAACTAGAGGTAACGTGTCTAACGCGTTCTTAGGAACTGCTGCTCAAAACTTACTAGACTTTGACCTTACTTTAGCTCAATTAGATACTCAAGGTGCTATTGAAGAAAACATGATGTTCTTAAACAGAGGTACTTCTCTTAAGATAGACGATATGTTAGCTTCAATGAATTCTTACGGTGCTGGTGGTACTTCTTTTGGAGTATTCAACAACTCTGAAGATATGGCATTAAACTTAGGTTTCTCTGGTTTCAGACGTGGATCTTACGATTTCTACAAGTCTGACTTTAGATACTTAAACGATGCTGCTACAAGAGGTTTAATAAACGGTGGTCTTGCTTCAGAAGCAATCAGAGGAGTATTTATTCCTGCTGGTGTAACTTCTGTATATGACCAAGCGTTAGGAAAGAATCTTAAGAGACCTTTCTTACACGTACGTTACAGAGCTTCTGAAATGGAAAGTAGACAAATGAAGACTTGGACTACTGGTTCAGTTGGAGCTACTACTTCATCTTTAGATGCGATGGAAATGCACTTCTTAACTGAAAGATGTTTAGTTGTACAAGGTGCTAACAACTTTGTATTACTAAAAGGATAATATCCTTTAAACTTTAGAAAGGGGAGGAAAACTCCTCCCCTTTTTTTTTATTAACTATTATTATATTATATTATGGCAAAAAAACAAAAAACAGAAGTGGAACCAACTCCACAGGTTGTAGAGCAACCAAAAGTTGAAACACCGGTTATGGAAAAACCAAAACCAGTAAAAATTAGAAAAGCTGATTTAGGAGGTAAGAAGATTGATGATTGGGAGATAAAGAATAGAACTTACGTTCTTAGGAGCGAGAAAAAACCTTTAACATACACTATAAGAAATCAAGGATTAACTTGGTTTGACGAAGAAAAAGGTTATGCTAGAGAAATACTAGCAACTGAAAATCAAAAAACAGTGTTTGTGGATGAAATGCTAGGAGATTATAGACCTATGCACATTATATTTGAAAACGGAGCTTTATATGTTCCAAAAGAAAAAGTAATGTTACAAAAGGTTTTGTCTTTATACCACCCTTACTTAAACAAGCTTTACGAAGAAGTAAAACCTGTAGCCAAAGCAGCTAGCACACTAGAAGTTATGGATATGGAAATTGATGCTTTGATTATAGCTAGAGATATGGATATTGAACTAGCTGAAGCGATAATGAGAGTAGAAATAGGTTCTAAGGTGTCTAACATGACTTCTAAGGAACTTAAGAGAGATTTGTTAATATTTGCTAAGAACAATCCAAGAACGTTTATAGCGCTAGCTAATGACGACAATGTTCAGCTTAGAAACAAAGGTATAAAAGCCGTTGAAATGGGTTTAATAGCTTTATCAACAGATCAAAGAACATTTACGTGGGTTTCTAATGGTAGAAAACTAATGAATGTTCCGTTTGACGAACACCCATACAATGCTTTAGCCGCTTGGTTTAAAACAGATGAAGGAATGGAGGTTTATTCAAATATTGAAAAAAGATTAAAATAATCAAACTGTAGAGCGGTCGCCCTACGGGGCGATCGTAAACTACAAAAAAATATAAAATATGCCAATTGTAAATACAAATACAACAATAAGTATAGATACAGTGTATCAAAGAGTATTAGCTTTAGCTAATAAAGAACAAAGAGGCTATATAACACCACAAGAATTTAACCTGCATGCTAATCAAGCTCAACAAGATATTTTTGAGCAATACTTCTATGATTTAGCTAAATATGTAAATCTTACAAAAAAAGCAGACTCTGCAGAAACAACTTCACAAAACACAACAGTAGAACCAGACTTTAGCTCTATGGTTAATTTAATTAGAGAAAAATTAACTATATACGAGGGAACTCCAGTTGCTTTAGTAAACTCAGCAGGTAATTTAAGTTTACCTGCTTTATCTAATTCTATATATAGAACTGGTAGGTATGTTTACAATGCTGGTGCTGAACATATACCTTTGATAAAAACTGACTGGCAAATGAGACCTTTGATAAAAGAAAAATGGGATGCTATTAGCGGTTCTAACTGGCATAACAACCATATCCACCCTGCTAGATATTATTATCACGAAAACTCTGACGGATCAATATCCGTTTATAAAGAAGATGCAGCAACCACGCCAATAACAGCTGGGGTGTCTGTAGAAGTTATAGCTGCACCACCAACTCCTGTTAACTGGGGTTATGTAGTTGTAAATGAAAAAGCATTATACAACGCTACTACTTCAGCTCACTTTAACATGCATATTTCAGAAGAAACAAATTTAGTTGTAAAAATATTAGAACTAGCTGGTATAACAATAAACAAACCAGGTCTAGTACAAATAGCAAGCAATGAAGAAGCGCAAAATACAAACGAAAAACAATAAACTATGCCAGAATATTTAATAACCGCAACAGAAAGATTATATTATGAGGGTGCTGATGGAAACCAAAACACTGGCGATGAAAATTATGGTAATTATCAATTTACATCAATAGGTAACATAGTAAATGATTTTATAGCAACATATTGTACAGATGGTAAAATACTAGAAGGAACTAAAAAAGGTGATGTTAATTACCATGCAATGAGAGCTATGCAAGAGTTAAGTTACGATACTTTTAACTCTACAAAAGCTATGGAAGTAGAAATACCACCATCTTTAGTTATTCCATTACCACAAGATTATGTTAACTACGTAAAACTTACTTGGGTTGATGAGGGTGGTATACAAAGGTTATTATACCCTGCTAGAAAAACATCCAACCCAAAGTCAATGCTGCAAGATGCTAACTATGACTTTACTTACCAAAGTGGTGGTCCAAATGATGGGGCTTCCTTAGAAGCAGCTGAGTCGTACACTTGGACATATTATAAAAACCCAACAGCCGCAACAACAAATCAACAAGTAGAAGATTATGCTGATGGCTTTTTTGATATGACTTTAGGTGGTAGATATGGTTTAGATCCACAATATGCACAGTCAAATGGTAGTTTTTACATAGATCAAAGAAAAGGTTTATTACATTTTAGTAGTTCTAACGTTGGTAAGTACGTGACTATACAATATATATCAGATGGTGTTGGTAACGCGGAAGATTTGTTTTGTCCTAAATTTGCACAAGAAGCAATATTGAAATGGATAACAGTAGGCTGTTTAGAGGCAAAGGCTGGTGTCTCTGAACAAATGATTGCTAGGTTTAAAAAAGAAAAGTATGCGGAAACTAGAAAGGCAAAAATAAGACTTTCTAACGTGAAGATAGAAGAGCTTCGTCAAATCATGAGAGGCGCTGGTAAAATAATAAAATAAAAATAAAACATGGCTGAGTTAAAACGTAACTTCTCGCAAGCGAAGATGAATAAAGATATGGACGAAAGAGTTTTAAGTCCAGGTCAGTATCGTGATGCGAAAAATGTTCAAATATCAACTTCGGACGGTGCCAACGTTGGCTCTGTTCAAAGTCTATTGGGTAACACAGAAGTTACTAGTAATGTTGTTCCAGTTGGTTTTTGCAAAACCGTAGGGGCTATAGCTGTTCCTGAAAAAGATTTAATATACTATTTAGTTGCTGGATCAGGAAATCCTGTTGGAACAAACCAAGTTCCTGATATACAAAAAGATTATATATTAGAGTTTGATACAGTTAGACAAACAACAAAATATGTTTTTGTAGATATACATCGTGTTAAAACAACTGTAATGACAACTAACCATGGTGCTGGACAGAACTGGATAGATGTTAGTGACGGTGGTTATTCCACAAACAAAACAGGAATTAGAACTGGTATGCAGATAACAGCGGTAATTCAAGGTTCGTCTGGAGGGTTTACAAACTCTAGTGGTTCAGCTTTTCTTTATACAAAAACAGATCAGTTAATTGCAAATACTAGTAGGTTTTCAGTAAATATAAACCACCAAATTTTTGTTACAGATGTTGTAAAGATTGCTAATGGTTGGAGAATTTATCACGACTACCAATGGCAAAATGGTGCTACTAACTTTCCAGTAACTGCTGGTGATTCTTTTAGTCTTGTACCAGAAGGAGGACAAATAGCTGGTAGGGTATTACAGCTTGATCCACTAATAAAAATAAATGCTATTAACTATCTTGATGGTATGTTATTCTGGACAGATGGTGCGACAGAACCTAAAAAAATACATGTTGGTAGAAGTAAAGCGGGTACTGGTGGAACTAAAATATCTGCTGGTTGGGACGATGCTCAAAAAACTAGTCATATAAATAACACTAGTATATCTTCTATTGTGGCGGGTAGTACGTTTGCTGCTGACAATGCAGATTTTCACACTAGACTAGTTATAACAGATCCTTCTACTGGCGCGCTTAAACTTGCTTTAAATGTAGACGGAATACGAAGAACAGATGTTGCTAGAGAACATATAACTGTAATAAAAAAATCCCCTAAGTTTCCTCTTGATGTAAAAATGTTTACTACAGAAGCAGACAGAGTTCCAGTTAATTCAAACAACCCAAATAAAACCAACTCTACAGTTGCTGATGCTAGTAATGGTTATGTAGCGCTTCAAGTAGATTTTGTTGATTCAGGTGGTACTCCACTACCAATAGGTACTTCAGTGTCACTTTCTTTTACAGACGAGGTTGATTTTAGAAGAGGAGATCATATTGTTTTAACCAGTGATCCGTCTGGTTCCGCTGCAAATTGGGACGATGATTTAATTGAAGTAACTTTATTGTGTACTTCTTCCTCAGCTAATGTAAACAGCCCTGTAAAAGGCCCATATAGCTTTACGGTTGTAATAGTAGATTCAACTGTAGCAAACGTTCCTCAATTCTGGCATGCTAAATTAAGATCTCCAGATGCTTTATTCCAGTTTAAGTTTCCTAGATTTTCATACAGATGGAAGTTTGAAGACGGTGAGTTTTCTACTTTTGCACCTTGGTCTGACGTTGCTTTTTTACCTACTGATTTTAATTACCAAGCTAAAGAAGGTTACAACACTGGTATGGTTAACAATGTTAGAAGTATTAATTTGACTAAGTATTTCCACGAACCTGCTTTAGTACCAAGAGACGTTGTTGGCGTAGAGTTGTTATACAAGGAAGATGGTAAGCCAACCGTGTACAGTATAAAATATTTAAGTGAAAAAGATAAAGATCCAGAATGGCCAGATAGAACTAACAACAAAAACAGAGGTCAGTTTAAAATAACAACAGAGATGATACACGCTGTTGTTCCTTCAAACCAAATATTAAGACCTTGGGATAATGTTCCTAAAGCGGCTTTAGCACAAGAAATAAGCGCTAATAGATTAATATATGCTAACTACAAACAAAACTACGATATAACTGACCAAATAAAACTTGATGTATCTATAGATCATACTGATGGAAGAGCTTCTGGACCTCTTACCTCGGTAAAAACATTAAGAAATTACCAAGTGGGTATTGTGTTTAGTGATGAGTATGGTAGAGAAACACCTGTGCTTGTTCCTAAAGAAGACTCAACAGTAAGTCTATCAAAAGAATGGTCAACGTCAAAAAATAGATTAAACGCAAGATTATCACCTGTTGCCTACAATGCTATACCTTCTTGGGCACAGTACCTTAGATATTACGTAAAAGAAACATCTAATGAATATTATAACTTAACACAAGACAGGTGGTACAACGCTGAAGATGGGAATATATGGTTGTCATTTCCTTCTGCAGAGAGAAACAAGATAGACGAAGATACGTTTTTAATATTGAAAAACGAGCATGATGCTGATAAGGCTGTTTTTGATGACACTAGATATAAGGTTATAGCAATAGAAGATGATGCGCCGTTGTTTATAAAAACAACAATGAAACCTCACGGTGGTGCAAATACAGATTTACAGACAGGAGCATCGCTAGCCGCTACAAAAACTTTTGAAGTTGCTAATGCAACTTTTAAAAATGGTTTTGGTAATGATTTTATTACTGAAACACTTCCTAAAATTGCTTCATCAAATCTTTACGGTAGAATAGTGGGTACAAACGGTACTACAACATTAACAACAGAGTGGATAGGTGTTACTAAAGTTTACACTAAATCAGGTGCTAGCGAAATTGTTGTACAAATAGATCAAAAGTTAGCAACTGCAGATATGGACGCCTCTCTTTCTGGTTCAATAACTTATAGCGTAGAGTTACGTGAAAACGTTGTGCAAAACAAACCAGAGTTTGATGGTAGATTTTTTGTAAAAGTTCTTAAAGATTCTTTTTTACAAGAGTACATAATGAAGATAGATCCAACTAGTCAAGAGTTTATTGTAGTAGATACATTTGATTTTAGATCTATACTACCACCAGGTCAAGGTTCAAATGGTACTGGTGGTGATTGGCATAGTAATAGTTACTCACACCCCTCGGTAACAACGCCAACCGCGGGTACACACACACATAACACTGGTAACTACGATTGGGTTGGTGCTGGAGCAAATGATTTTGACGATGACCACAAGTTTGGTTACTGTGGTGGTTTAACTGAAACTAGAGATTTCTGGCAAAATTACAACAAAGCAAACGTGTGGTTTATTGATGGTGCAGCTTACTCAAATAATAACGTTAACTATCAGTGGGGGCAAGGTATTAATGATAGCCAAAACGGTTTGCACAGTTCTCACCCAAACGGTAACGCTAGTAATGCTAGAGGTATAAAACTTAGTGTTGCAAATAAAAACGCTCAAATTTGGTGGGGATGCTGGGGTTGGGGAAATGATTTTAACTCTGTAGCAACTGCTTTTAAAAGTAAAATGACAACTGTTGGTACTCTATTTCAATTTAGAGGTGACCCAGACAATGTCACTTATAAAGTTACAGCTCATAAATCTTCCAAACAAATTGGTAATTATGTTAAAAATACTTTTAGGTGTAAAAGATGTGGTAGTAGCGAGTGGGGTTGTAAAAGATCTATTTTCTCTATAACATTTGAAAGATTAGATGGAGCTTTACCTGGAACGGTTAGTGGCCAAGCAAACACTGGTGTTATTGATTACAACTATTGGGATCCTTTAAGTCTTGTAAAACATGATGGTAAAAGTTCTGCTAAAATTGATATAGTAGAGTTAGACCTTGGCGCTATAGATAATTCAACTTCTCTATCTACTTCTGAACCAGCTATATGGGAAACAGAGCCAAAAGAAGATGTTGGACTAGATATATATTACGAGGCTTCTGGTGCTTTGCCTTTAAAAACAACACATAAAGATAACGAGCTTTTAATACCTGTAGGATCTAGGTTTAAATCTAGAAACTATAGTGGTTGGCACGAAGAAGATACAGTTAATTACTCTGAGTTTGACGGTAGATATACAGTTACAGCTGTTAATTCTACTGGTAATCCAGATACAACGTTTATATCTTTTTACCCAAGATTAATAGATACAGTACCACATGACAGTTATATAGAGCTAGAAAGATACGATGGTAGCACTATAAGTCTTTACGTAGGTAAACCAGCTTCACCTATAAGTGGTACAATTGATGTTACAGCATCCACTACAGTTACTGGTGTTAACACTAAGTTTTTAACAGAAGTTCATATTGGTGATACGTTGATAATTAGAGACTCTATAAATAATGCTATAGAAAAAAGAACAGTTACAGCTATAGCATCAAATACTTCTTTAACTGTAGCCGCTGCATTTTCAAACCTTAACATAGACAACAATCCTCATATTCACAACGCTTATAGAAATGTAAAGCTAGAAGGTACTGTGGACGTTACAGCATCAACAACTGTTACTGGTGTTGGTACTAACTTTACTATACTTAACACTGGTGATAGATTAGTTATAACAGATCCAAATACTGGCGATGTTGAGGTTAGAAAGATAGCTTCTATCGCAAGTAATACTTCTCTTACGGTCACTCAGGCTTTCACAGATCTAGCTAACGATCTTACTCCAGAAGCTCAAGTGTTAAGACAATTAGAAATAGTAACAGGAAATGTTCCTACAAATTTACAAAGTGGATCATCACAACCTTGGAGAGCTCCGCATCACATGCCTTTTAAATTAGGTTGGCACAACTGTTGGAGGTTTGGAAATGGAGTAGAGTCAGATAGAATTAGAGACGATTTTAACGCGCCACAAGTTGCAAACGGTGTTAAAGCATCTACTGTTTTAGCAACACCTTACGCTGAAGAGCACAAGTCTTCTGGTTTGATATTTTCTGGTATATATAACTCTATAAGTGGTGTTAACGATTTAAACCAGTTTATACAAGCAGAACCAATAACAAAAGACTTAAACCCAAGACATGGTTCTATACAGGCATTAGTAACTAGAGACACAAACACTGTTGTGTTTTGTGAAGACAAAGTATTTTCTGTATTAACAAACAAAGATGCGTTGTTTAATGCTGATGGAAATTCTAATGTTACTTCTAATGCGGCTGTTTTAGGTCAAGCAATGCCAATGGAAGGTGACTACGGTATATCAACAAATCCTGAATCTTTAGCTGTAACAGCTGACAGTATGTATTTTAGTGATGCTATGAGAGGTCAAGTTTTACAACTTTCAGGAAATAGCATAATACCAATATCTGACATTGGAATGAAAGACTGGTTTAACGATAATTTACCATTAGTATCTGATGCTATTGGTAGTTATGATGATCGTAAAGATGAATACAATTTAACTCTAAACGGCGCGGTGCCTAGTGCCAACGTATGGAGAAAGCCTCATTACAATACTATTAGTTACAATGAAAAAACAAAAGGTTGGACTTGTTTTAAAGATTTTAAAGGTGGTGAAGATGATGGTTTAGAGCTAGGTATTAGTTTAAATAGCAAATACTATACGTTCTATAGAGGTAGTATGTGGGAACATCACACTAAAACTGTTAATAACAACTTTTACAATACGCAGTACGACTCTGGGGTAACGTTAATATTTAACGACGAACCTAGTTCTGTAAAAAGCTTTGGTACTTTAAACTACGAAGGAACAACATCAAGGCAAACAGCTTTTGTTTCTGAAGATGTAAATAATACTTATATAGATCCTTCTACCAACGCTGTTACGGTTATAAATGACATGAGTGATTTGAGATATAGAAACTTAACAACAAAAACTGGTTGGTATGTAAACTCAATAACAACAGACCTACAAGAAGCAGAAGACCTTGAGTTTATAAATAAAGAGGGAAAATGGTTTACTACCGTAAAAGGAGCTTCGACGTTTTTTAATTCTCACACTGATAATAATTTAGACGAAAGAGAATTTTCAGTTCAAGGTCTTGGTATGGGTACTGTTGGAAGCACTGGTACTCCATCAGCACCGTATAAACTCCATGTGCAACCTGGAACATCCAATGCTGCTAACACTGTTAATTGGGACAGTAGTGCTGATAGCACAAAATGGAGAATAATACAATCCGCTACATTAAACCCAACTATTCATATACAAGGCACGGCTGTTGCTGATGGTTACAGAGATGTTACTATAGACAATTTACAAACTAACTCTTCTGGTGTACTCGTTTACTCTGGTTTTGATATTGATGCTGAGATGTTTGAAGTTCCGAGTCCTGATGCATCATTCGTTACTACTAGTGGTAGTGGGTGGACAACAACACATATATATACCGCGCACGTTGGGTGGAATGCTGATACAGTTTTTAGCAGTGGAAATACTGTTGCTAACTCCGGTGGTGGTATCTGGAAAGTTGAGTTTACTAACATAGGTATTCAAGGCTCAACTAATACGGTTAGAGCTAGAATATACTTTAAAGGCTATACTGCAATGCCTGCGGCTGATCAAACTTTCAATGTTGATATTGATGCTAAGCCAACCGTTCGTATACCACCGGGTGCACCACCTTCAAATCCACTAAGACAATCTAGCTTTAGAATTAGTTTCAATCCTTAAAAATTAAATATGGCAACAGTAACACAAGTAAACATAACAGATCCAGATATTACAGAAAGTAATGATCCAGGATTTGCGGGACCAAACTGGACATCTAAATTACACGAAGGTTTAGTTTTACAAGGTCAACCGCATCTTGTTGCAGAGTACAACATTACAGCTGCAAATCAAAAATATCTATCTCCAAATGGAAAAAATGGAAATGGTGTTGATGTTTGGTATCAAACTAATCTTGCTAACGGTGCTTGGCGTTCTTATTACAATTGGTCTGTTACAAACAATTACTTTACAACTACTGGTAAAACTGGTTATATTGAATCTTGTAATTTAAAAGTTTTTTATACTCCACCTGTCAACGTGTCAGGTTTAGATCCAGATCCTGTTTCTAACGAAGGAGGTTTTGCTGCACACTTACATGAGATAAGATTTACTTACACAGAGTTAGACTTTGTGTCTACAGATCCAGTACTTATGTCAGTTAGTATTTCTAAACAAACAGTAAGCCCATCAAGCACCAATATAATAACTTTAAACGCTAATTCTACAGGAACAGTTGGTTTAAGCGTGAGAAAACTAAATGCTGGGAAAACAGATTATACACATAGTTATAATTTTTCAAATAGCACTTGGGTCGCAAAAGCTAGCGGTTTACAATCAAAAACAGTAAAC
>Ga0181397_1000561_pt1 | contig 13997 bp, 32 predicted proteins | sample 20SPOviralmetaG_FD_130126 | JGI IMG/M metagenome (GOLD analysis project Ga0181397, IMG submission 130126) | Marine viral communities from the oligotrophic San Pedro Time Series (SPOT) site, San Pedro Channel, CA, USA - 20 SPOT_SRF_2011-02-23 | ecosystem: Environmental > Aquatic > Marine > Strait...
AAGAGAGAAGAGCATATTCCTGCCTACCGTTAACGTCGACTGTGACTTTAAACAGCACTTGATTTTTAAATTTTCTACTCATAATTACGTATTGCTTTAAATAATGGATGTCTGTAGCTACCTGCTCTTGTTCTTTCAAAGTATGTGAACGTAGCAGTCTTACCAACCCAGTCTTGCATATCTTTAAAGTTTTTCTGTAGCTTTTTAAAGTTATCCATAACTGGCATACCGAACTTAACGCCATCACTGTCAACAGCAATGAACTTGCCGATTGTGCCACGTCTTTTGCCTTTACCTTCAACCCAGCTTACAATTGTAGCTTCGGTATCACTGAAGTCTTTAAACTTCATAAGATCGTATGATCTACCGCATTTGTATGCGCCATCTAGCCTGAGTATAGAGCCTTCATAGCCTTGCTCTAGAAAACTATTGTGTATTTCTTTAGCTTTATCAAGGGTGTGTACACCTCTCGCAGGCACATATCGTATGTGTTTGCCATACATATCAGAGCAGGTTAGTTGATCATGACGCTTGCCGTATCTATTCATATCAGATTCTAGTAAATTTAACTCACCGTTGACAGCCATAACATAATCATACACATGATATTGTATAAGCTTACGTGCTTCTTTTCTGTCATCTGGCGTTGGTTTTTGTTTTCTGACAAGAGACACAATCTTTTCAAAATTGTCTCTTAGATCGTGATTATATAACTCGCCATCGAGTATAAGCATTGGGTTTTGCTTGAACAACTCTTTAATAGTATTGTTGTATAAGTGTTGTACATTCATGAACTTTTTACCGTTACGAGAGTAACAGCCATCAGATTTCATGATGCATCTGATGCCATCTAGTTTAGGTTGTATGTATACTGGTTGTGACCAGTCAACTCGCTTATCATTGAATTTATGTGCGAGCATAGGTTTAAAGTGTTTCGTCATATTGTTTTAGTTTTTTTTCTCTGTTTTTAATTAATCGTATTAGTCGTTTTTGTCTAGCAAGCACAATACTTGCTTTTTCGTATTCTTCTGAATCTGCATAAGCTTGTTCTATCTCTCTTAGTCTATCAACTTCCCACATCATATCAGATATCTCAAGTCTTAAATCAAATTCATCATTATTATTATCCTTAGTCATTCGTATTTATATTGTGTTTAATCGTACCCTGAAGGATGTAGTATTGTACTTGGGCCTAATCTAGTTTCACCGGCTGAAAATATAGTATAATCCATATCGCTTCTGTATTTTTCTATCACCTGTTGAGGTTTTAGTACAAATACATTTTTGCTTTTATACTGATTATAGCAGCTTATCCATATGTCATTGCTATCACCTGCCCATATTACATATGTATATTCGTGATCTATATCATCTGGTGATGCATATAAGTAGCAACTGTCATAGTAATGGTCGTGTACCATCTTTGATGCCATTCTACTGCCATCACTAATTTTCCAGTTTGCTTGTATCCAGTTAGCTAATTGCACGCCTTGAAATTCAGGATAACCATCGTGGTGTAAGTACATATTAACATAGCTTTTTTCAGCTAGATTAACAGGATCTTGTGCAAAACCTAGTTCGTGGTTGCTTGCGTAATCTCTTTCGATTACCATTGTTAAGTTTCTAGTGCTCATCTAATAATTGTTTAAATTTATGTTTAGTTATTTCTTCGCTGCAATATGTGTAGGTTAGGTTGCTATTGTCATCTTCTTCAATGCAAAGTTCTTTGACTTTATTTCTTACGCCAAAGTCAACACATACATTTTTAACGCAGTCTCTGTAAACTTTCCATATAGCTTCTAATGTTCTACGTGGATCGTCAGTAGCGCCGACAATATGCTCATCGCCGCATGTAAATCTATAATTATACTTTTTCTTTTTATATTGTGAGGCTTTTATTAAGTTACCTCTTGCATCACTTCTTATTGGCATTGTCTAGTATTACCATCATAACCATAAAAAATAAAGCCATTCCTATTATTGTAATTAAAGATTCTATATTCATTTTATTCCTCCTTGTAATATAGTCTTAATCATGTAGGATACTTGATCCTCCCATTTAGACCATAAATCTCTGTCTTGTTCGTAAACGCCTTGTTCAATGCGTCTTTTCATGTCTCTTTGTATAATTCTTAATAAGTCTATTAATATATTCTTGTTCATGCTTGTCTTTCTTTAAATAGTGCTAAACCAAGGTGACAATAGTTTATTATATCTGCAAACCTTGATTCAATAGTTTCTGCTTTTTTAAGATTAGCATTGTTTAAATGCGCATATATGCTTGATGTTTGCTTGTCAAAATATGCACCCCAAACCTTTAATTCTGTAGTATTTAATCTTTCTGCAGTGTTTTTAAAGTTTGCGAGTATGTCTTTATCTTCCTGAGTATATTCAGGGCCTTTTGACTTCATTATGTCTTTTGACATAAAGTCTAAGGCTTTACTTAATTTATTAAACTCTATTTGTGTCATCGTTTATTATTTTATTTAATAAGATTTCTATTCTTTCTACCGCTTTACGTAGTTTGTGAATTTCACCTATACTTGTTACGTCTTTTCTAATCATTAGTTTATTCTTTTGCCGTTTGGCATATCGTTATATAAATCTATTAATCTGTCCGTTTTGGCCTCTGCTATTAATCGTTCTACTTCTTCGTCTCCATAGTGAGCGCAAAGTTCCTCGATCATAGCCTGCTCGTCTAGTAGTGCTTTTATCATTATTCATTACATTTTACTGTTAAACATAGTTTCAGGCCAAAGTATATCAGTAGATGTAACATCACCGAATGCTCTGATCTGTTTGATCTCACCAATTGTGAGTTCATTATAATACTCTTTTGATTTAAGTGTTTTAATAACACCTGCTATGCTTATTGCATAATTATTACTGTTTCTGTGCAGTCTTGTTTTAATTTCTGGTTTTAATTTTTGGTATAAATTTTTCATATTAATATTATCCTTAGTTAATCGTATTTAGATTGTAAAACATTTAATCTTTCTTCAATTTCCTCTCTGTGGTGAAGTATATCGTCACAGTAGGCTAACATATCTATCAAACCTTGTCTTTCGTAGGTTGTTAGATCATCATAATCGCCGTCCATAATGGCGTCCAAGCAATCGCTCATAGCTTTACTTGTATTTTCGAATCTGCAATAACTCATATTCATGAGATCAGTGGAGGAATCGAACCTCCATTGTTTTCAACACAAGATCTACTGTGTTTCCTGTACTGTTCACCTTTGCCAAAGCCGAGGTTGAACCCATACCTGATCTGTGACTAATTGTATGGTCTTAGTATACTTAGACCTCCTCGTTAGTCATACTCGTCTTACATCCGCTTTAGTTACCTTATGTTACTCATAGGTGATCAAACCTACCTAGTTATAAGGTGCAACAATGCGAGCATATATACAACTATATGTTTCTTAACATAGTTCCATAGCCTCTGCGCTCGGTTAGCTTACGTATACGTTTCGCCTGTTCTTTCGGCATAATTTGGATAGTGTTGCCGGTTTTGTGGTATGTGAGTGCCACGCAGCCATAAGGCTCAACAGTGGAACATTCGACGCAAGAGGTATAACCTAGGGCTAACCGCGCTTGAGGTATTATATTTTTACATTTACATTTCATATATATATTATCCATAGTAAATCGTATTTATTTTGTATTTCTTAATTTGTTTACTATTCTGTTCACCACGGCTATCATTAAACCACCATGAGCTTCATTAAAATCTTTTACTTTATGTCCATCGAGTGCCCAATCGCACACTCTATATATATCTTTCATACATTCTTCAGCAGTTTCATCCGCTATTTTATCAAATTTATCTTTATTTAGCATAGTTTTTTAAGTAATAGTTTAACATATAGTTCATCATGGCAATACTTTCATGTATTATTTCATAGGCGAGAGTATTATATCTTCTAGTTTTCAACTCACCATTGATAGTTAGTAAAGTATGTTGCACATTTTGTCGATACCTTTTGTTTACTGGGTAAGGACAGTACGCACCATTTTGTTTTCTTACATAGCCATTTTTAAATATAGCCATTCTAAGTTTAGTTTTTGGTAGTGAATGCTCACTATTCCACTTAATCATTCGCTTACTGAAGCAACTAACAGGGAATTTAAACTCTCTAGTGCCATTTTTAGCTTGTCTTTGTGTAGTTACCTCACGTATATCATAGTCAAGTAACATTTTTCTTGCAAAAGCATCTTCTAATGCTTGCTTTTCTTGTTGGTATTTAGTTATTCCAGCCATTTCTTTTGTTGTATTTATGTTTAAAATAGTCTTTTATTTCATTACCTTTCTCATCCATTACACCTACACTATCACCAAATAGTTCGTATAAGTCTTTTTCTGTTGTATTTTCACCAAGTTTAATTGATTGGTAAGCGTTGTATTTTATTCCCATAGTTGGTTATATTTTTGTGTTTGTGTTTTAGTGTTGTATGTTAAGTAAGTATTGTCAGTGAGTACTTTTATGTATATTATTTGTTTCATACTAATATTATCCATTAGTGATCGTATTTACATTGTAAATTCATCATAAGAATCTAAAGTGTCATACCAGTTATCTAAAACCATTTGTATTTGCTCTGATGTTAGTACAGTTACCCTACTATTACTAGTGTTACCCATAGTGTTAAAGTTAAAAGTGTTAAAAATATTATGTTTTCTAATGTTTCTTTTATATTTATATTCATAGTTTATTTTTTATGTAGTTGACTTACTAGTTCTTCATATAAAAAATCTAGTACAGTTTCGTTATATTTTTCTCTATCATCCACTTTAGGATTATAAGGAAATAAGTTTTCTAAGTTTTTAATTGTAGTTTTATACATAGTTTGTTTTAATTATTTGTTCTAGTGTGAGTAGTCGAAACCCACCTCTGCTCCAAGACTAGATTATGATTAGAGTTATTAAACTAACTCTTTATCACGTAACACCATTGGTATATTATTACTCGCAGTGTAACTCTTGTATTTTAACCAACATGGTAATTTAGTTAAAGTGTCTTTCATTATAGAGAAAACTTTATCGTGTGAGTAAGTAATTTCTTTACCTTTTTTAGTAGTAAAAGTTATATTAGTGTTTGTGTTAAGAAGACTTTTTCTTACAACAAATCTTTTAGAAGTTATAGTATTCATAGTGTATATATTTAAGTTGTTATTTGTATTTATTATCCATTTAGTTACGTAGTATATTTGTAAATAAAAGTAGTGTAATTGTTTACTTGAAAAAAATAGTTTCTAAGTATACCGCACCACCTCTCTATATTTTACAAAAATTCTAAACATAATTTCTAATTTTTTTAGTTTGTTTTCATATATATTATCCATTGTGTCGCGTAATTAGTTTGTAAAAGTAAGAAAACTTATAAATATAAATAAAAAAGATAGTGGGGCTAGTAAAAATAAATTAGTTTTTGTTTTACAAAGTATATACGGTAGGGTAGTGGCAATGCAATACTCCAATATATCTCACTATTTTAAAAAGGTGACAATAGGCTCTATATATCCTATAGTAAGGGGCTAATGTCACACTGTAAATTTCTTATATAACATGTAATTATAAGATCATGAAGCAAAATCTTTCACCACAGGCAAGGCGAGCGAAAGCAGCAAGAGACTTAGCATATGCTAAATCACCTAGTAGGAGAGCAAAGAAAGCGGAGAATCAGAGGTTACGTAGAGCAGCAGTTAAAGCTGGTGTTAGTTTACGCGGTAAAGATTATGACCATACAAAAAGCAGATTTGTCAGTGTAAAGGCAAACCGCGGTAACTACGGTAAAGGAACAAAATAAACAAAACTATGAAGAAACCTAAGATGAATAAGTATGATAGTATACGTGAGGTGAAAAGAAATATAAAACTAACACCAAAACAAAGAAAACAAGAGCGTAAAGATAAAACTGACTTTGCATACGGTGTTGCTAGTGTAACTCCTATTGGAGGAGCGGCTACAAGATTAATAGGAGCTGGTAAAGGCTTAAGTAGAGTCTCTAGAGCTTTTTCTTCTACACCTTCAAAACAATTAAAAAACTGGGATGTTGTTGGAAAATGGAATCCTAGTAAAACAATGACATTTAAAGCGCCGTCCAAAACTAAAGCTGTAGCTATGGATATTGCTAAATTTAACAAACCTAACATGAAAAAGAACAACAAAAAAACAAGACCAGAGGCTCCACTACAAAATGGTAAGGAGTTAAAGCCTATTATGATAAAACCTAACATGGGTAGAATAATTAAACCTATGGCTAAATTCCCTGATTTATCTGGTGATGGTAAAGTTACTAAAAAAGATATACTAATGGGTAGAGGCGTTATTAATAAGCCTAAAATGCAGAAGAATAATAAAAATAAAACAATAGGCAATAGACTAAAAGCCAATGTTATGAAGGGCATAACAATAGGTGCTACTGACCCAAAGAATGATCTATTAAAAGAAGCAAAGCGCCAAGGAAATAATGCTTTAACGCTTTTAAAAAAAGGTGATATAAAGGGTGCTGAAGCTGCAAACGAATTGAAAATGATAGCAGTAAGAAAAGCGTCTGATATAGATTTAAATAGAGTTAGTTCTGGTACGCAAGAAAGAAAATCATTTAGATATTAATATTAACATTTAAACTTAACAAAACAAGATGAAAAAACCTAAAATGAAAAAGCCTAAGATGGTAAAGCCTAAAATGTTTTCAGGAACAGGAAGCGCTAAAATGACTGCTAAACAAAAATTAGCAGCAGCGAAAGCAGCTAAAAAAGCTCCTGGTAAAGCAGTAAGAGCTGCTAGAAAAGGAGTAAAAACTGAAAACAAAAATAAAAGAGTTGCAGCGAGAGCTACAGCTAAAACTGCTAGAAAAGCAACTAGAGCTACAAACCTAAAAGGTAGAATAGAAAATAAAAAAGCTAGAGTAACTAAAAGAGTTACTAAAAGCAGAGCTACTGAAAAGCTAAATAAGCTTACTAAGCCTGCGATGAAAAAACCTAAAATGAACTATAAGAAAAAATAAAATATTTTTTGTTTAACCAATTAAAACCAAATACTATGACGTATTTTTACAGAACCTACTCGTGGTCGTCACAAGGTGACAATCAAGAGATAGCCAAAGAGACCATTGATCTTTGGAGACATCTTGCAGAAAAGAAAAACTGGAGGATAGTTCAATTACCCAATGGATATTACCAAACCGAACACCGAGACATCGAGAAAAAAGATACTTGGTACGATGTTACAAGACGTGAAACAATTGAAAGCGCAGAAGGTGCTATAGATGGAAGCATCCAGCATTATGCGAAAAGGTTAGATTTTTTAAAAGGACCGAAAGTTGTAAAAACGTTTAAGTAATATTAATAATTTAAATTTAATTTAATGGAATATAATAATACTACAGAGATCGTGAAAGATCTCAACTTTGGTAACATTGCCAAAAATAGAATTGTAGCTGGAGTAGATAAATTAGCTTCAGCGGTAAAATCTACCCTAGGAGCATCTGGTAAGTGTGTAATATACGAAGATGCGAGGGGCAAGCCGGTAATCACAAAAGACGGAGTAACTGTAGCAGAATCAGTTGTCTTGTTTGATCCGGTTGAAAACATTGGTGCTACACTTATAAAAGAAGCATCAAAAAACACAGTGAAAGAAGCAGGTGACGGTACTACTACAGCTATCGTACTTGCTCAATCACTTTTAAATGAAATAAACAATGATAAGGCTGTTAAAGAAAATAACTATTCTATTAGAGAAGTCAAAGAGGGCGTTAATTCAGGGTTGGAAAAAATTAATAAATACCTTGATAAGTCCAGTATTGAAATTAAAGGCGATCTTTTGGAACAAGTCAGCTCAATTAGTTGCAACAACGATAAAGAGCTTGGAAAAATTATATCAGAGGCTTATAGGAAAGTAGGTAATGACGGTGTCGTTCTCATGGAAGAGAGTAACTCTGAGGAAACATACATGGATATTGTCGATGGCGTGCAGTTTGATAGTGGTTTAACATCTCCGCATTTCATAACAGACAAAGATAAGCAAAGGTGTGAGCTTGATAATCCACTAGTTTTGATAGTTTCATCTGAAATACCTAATGTTAGGCGTATTCAAAATGTTTTAGAACACGTGATAAAAGCTAAAAGAGCATTGTTAATAGTTGCTCCTGTGGCGCAGCAGTTAAAAACAGCGCTTTTAATGAACAAGGTTAAGGGAAATATAGATGTTAACATCATAGACCCACCTGGTTTTGGCAATACAAAGCAAGACACTATAGAAGATCTTGCGGTTATCACTGGTGCGAGGGTTATGAATGAAGAATTAGGTGATGATTTAGAGTTAATTCAACCTGATTGCTTAGGTCAAGTAGTAAAATCAGTTACTGACGACAAAAATACAGTCTTAACAGTCAACATGTCTAATGAAACTGTTGAAGAACGTATTAAATCTGTTAAAAACTTGTTAAAAGACGAAAAAAACGGGTTTTTAAAAGAAAAATTACAGCAAAGACTAGCGATGTTAAGTGGTAGTGTTGGTATAGTTTTTGTTGGTGCTAACTCCGCAGTCGAGTTGAAAGAGAAAAAGGACAGAGTTGATGATGCTATTTACGCGACCAAGGCAGCTTTACAAGAAGGTATAGTTTCTGGAGGTGGTATTGCGTTATTAAACGCTGCTAATGAAATAAAGGCAAGTAGTATAGGCGAAGAAATTTTGTTTAGGGCTATAAAGTCTCCATTTGAGACTATTTTAGCTAACGCTGGCATTGAAAATTATGAAATACCAGCTAGTATTGGTCAAGGTTATAACGTTATCACTGGTAAGGTTGTAAATATGATAAAAACAGGAATAATAGACCCTGTTTTGGTAACAAAAACAGCATTAAAAAACGCAATTAGCGTTGTTAATACGATAGTTTCTGCAGATTGTGTAATAAGTAACATGAGGATGAAAGATGAGAGCGATAAATAATTACATAATAGTAGAAAAAAAGAAAGACGAACCCAAAAAAGTCGCTGGCTTAATAGTTAATGAAACAACCGACGTAGATAACAGATACGTTAAAGCGGCAATAATAACAAAAGGTAATCTTGTAGAAGGCGTTGAAGTTGGCGATACTGTTCATTACGACAGGCATGCAGGTCACGGTATACAATGGAACGATGTGTTATACCATGTTATAAGGGTTCAAGATGTTGTTTTAGTTGAATGATACTAGATGCTTCAGACATACGTGATTTAAATCTACTTAAGTATTACAGGCTCATACGTAAATGGGCTTGTAAAACTTATAAGCTAAAAGATGCGGATTTAGAATTACTTATATATTTAGATTGTAAGGGTAGATTTACACGTAATGATTTTATAGACGGTGTATATACGTACTCTTGGGACAAACAAAGGTGGGAAAGGTTACGTAAAGCTGGCTGGATAGAAGTGTGGAGACATCGCAATAGAACAACAATTAAGTATAGTATATTTAAAACATCATTTAAATGTTCGCAGTTAATAAGCAGGATATACCGCATAATGCTTGGTAGAGAAGATTTACCAACCTCCAATAGAAATATTTTTTATAACAACACGTCATATACAGATAAAGTTTATAACAAAGCTATAGATGATATGATTAAAGATAAAGATAGATAATGTCATTTAAACTAAAGCCCATTAATAAAGTATTAGACCTACATCTTGATTCAAAACCGGGTGAATTAATAAAGTATAGTAAAATGCCAGAAGATGTTGCTGGTTATGTAGATATGAATAAAACTATTCACTTAAATAGAAATATGCCTAAGTCTTTAGAGAGTAAAGCATTGAAACATGAAAGAGTACATATAAAGCAAATAGAAAATGGTAAGTTAGCTTTTGACGATAATGATTACAAGTTTAAAAATAAAATGTACAAGATTAAAGACCTAGACATGAATAGCAAGTCTTTACCTTGGGAAAAAGAAGCGTATGAGTAAAATACTAGGAAAGATATTTGGTAATGCTGGTGGTAGTGTTATAGAAAAGCTATCAAACGTAGCTAATAAGTTTATAACTACTGGTGATGAGAAAAGAGCGTTTCAGAAGGATATGGAGCAAATATTTCTTGACGCTGAAGCTGCAATGCAAAAAAACGTTACCGACAGGTGGAAAGCAGATTTAGAGCACGGTAACTTTTTGACAAGATCAGTTAGGCCACTAGTACTCATTTTTCTTATTATATCTACTGTAATTATGGTATTTGTAGATAGCGGGTCAATAACATTTAACGTCGAGCAGAAGTGGACAGATTTACTTCAATTAGTTTTGATGACGACCATTGGGGCCTATTTCGGCGGACGATCAGTTGAAAAGTTTAATCAGTTTAAAAATAAATAATGGCTAGAATAAGTACGTACCAAAGTGATACTTCTGTAGAAAAAACCGATAAGCTGCTTGGATCTAATCTAGGTGGTACAACAAAAAACTTTGCAGTACAGGATATATCTAAGTTCTTTAAAAATACCAATGCTGCTGGTGTAGCCGGTCAGTTTACATATCAATACAAAAATTCAACACCATATGGTAATGGTAGTATGCGTGTAACATTTTCTAGCGGATCAACGTTCGCTAACGCAACATTATTAAAGGTAAGTAAGTATATTCATGGTGAGCAAGACTCATCAGAAAACATACTAGATATTTTTGCGTCAAGTAAAATATTAATAGTAGACGTCGAAGATCAAGATAACTACGGTGTGTACAACACTACTACCGTAACACAGGACTCTGTTGAAACAGATTTTTATGATATAACGGTATCACAAGAAAAAGCTAACGGATCATTTACAAATGAAAAATTTTATGCAATAATATCTATTGGTGGTGGATCAGATAAACAAGCAGTTTTAACATTTGACTCAACCAACTTTGCTGCTAATCCAGAAACAATAAACGGCTCAAGTATGCGATATGTGGAGTGGTCACACAACCTAAGTAAACGACCAAGCATTACAGTAGCTGAATCAGGATCACCAGAACAGGTGGCACACGTACCTGTTAAATATATAAACGACAATAAAGTAAAAGTTTACTTTACTGGTACTACTAGCGGTAAAATATACGCTAACTAAGAAATTATAAAAATTAAAAACAACAACTATGGCAATACCATTTCTTTCCAATATTAATATGAATCAAAACGAGATACAAAATCTCGTTATTCACAAACAAACATCTGATCCTACAGGAGCTGAAGGTCAGGTTTATTATAACTCAAGTACAGATAAAGTAAAAATATATAACGGCTCAGCGTGGATTTCTATTGCTGGTGATATTGAAGAAATAACTTCAGCAACCACTAACCAGTTAACTGTAGCAAATGGAACAGGACCGGCTCCTGCTCTTACTATTGTTACAGCTGCTATTGCTAATGGTGGTACTGGTCTTGCTACCGCTGATCAAATACACACGTTTGTCACAACGCAGACTGATAGTATAGCTGCGGACACAAGTGGTACAGCCGCCAAAGTTACCGTCACAGAAGATACATCGAGCAATACCAATTACAATGTTGTTTTTCATAATGGTAGTGACGCTTTACTTGATGAATCATCAACTGGTGGTTTTCATTATAACCCAAGCACAGAAACTCTTAGTGTTAAAAATCTTAACGTAACGGTTAAAACAACGCAAAAAGAAGTTGAGTTAATCAACACTTCTGGTGGTGTAGTTTTTGAAGGTGATACTGCTAATGATTTTGAAACTACGTTAGACGTGGTAGATGCAACTGCAGATAGAACTATAAACTTACCAAACGCTAGTGGTACAGTCCAATTAGTTGGTGATGCTACTAGAGAGTTTACTGTAGCACTAAACGCATCTAACGCAAACGTTACTAAATCTACAAACACATACACAGTAACACATAGTTTAAACTCAAGAGATGTAGCTTGTCAGGTTTACCATACTTCTAACTACGATACAGTACACGTTGATGTAACGAGAGCTACTGTTAATACCGTAGAAGTTGCTTTTGGTCAATCAGTTACTGACGGAGACTACAAAATACTTATAACCAAAATAGGTTAATATACAAAACTAAAATAAAATATGGCACAAAATTTCTTATCCGATATTCAGCTTGGAGATAATATATCTATACGCCTTGGCGATGCCACCAATGGTGATCTACAAATATATCATGATGGTAGCGACTCTATTATTGCTGACACAGGCACAGGTGGCCTTAAAATACAAGTAGCAGGAACTGGCACGAGTGGTTTTTATAAATACAACACTACTGAAGTAATTGCTTTATTTGAACCTGATGGTCCAGTATCACTCTACCATAATAACTCTAAAAAAATAGAAACAACTTCTGCTGGCGCAACAGTAACAGGAGCTGTAACAGCTACAACATTTAGTGGTGATTTAAATGGCACAATCAATACCGCAACAACAGCTACAACACAGTCAGCAAGTAATAACTCAACTAAAGTAGCTACAACAGCATACGTAGATACAGCCGTAACAAACTTAGTAGACTCATCACCTTCAGCTTTAGATACATTAAATGAACTAGCGGCAGCGTTAGGTGACGATGCGAACTTTAGCACTACAGTAACAAATAGCCTTGCAACTAAACTACCACTAGCTGGTGGTACAATGACAGGCAGTGTAACATTTAACGATGGTGCTGAAGTGCGATTAGGTAACGATAACGACATGGGGTTATTTTCTTCATCAGGCGTTAGTCATATAAGAGTTAATGAGGGTACTTTTGTGTTAAGAGCAGATGACCTAAGCTTAAAAAATAAAGCAAATGATGAAACATATTTAACAGCAGTTGATGATGGGGCTGTGTCAATCTACTATGATAACTCAAAGAAATTTGAAACGACAAACGCGGGTGCAACAGTTACAGGCACACTAGCTGCTACTTTATCTACAGCAGCACAACCAAATATTACAAGTTTAGGTACTTTAACTAGCTTAACTTCAGGTGATGTAACATTGGCAGCTACAAAACGATTAATATTTGCAGATGATAAAATAAAAATAGGTTCAAATTCTACTCCTGGCGCACAGGGTGTACAAGTTGGTTACGCTGCTACTGCTAGTGGCGCTCAAGCAATAGCATTTGGTTATGACTCAAATGCTACAGGAAATCAATCCATTGCTATGGGTTACAACTCAACAGCATCAGGAACTTACTCTCAAGCATATGGATATAACGTAAGTGCTACTGGAACAGGGACAATAGTTTTTGGTACAAGTGGTTCACACAGTGACGCAGACACTTTTGTTGCAAGCGGGCTAAATTTAAAAGTAACAGGAACAGGAACATCAACTTTTGCAGGTGACGCAATTTTTGGTGGCACGTCATTTGAAGATAATAACAACCTTTCAAGAAAAATAGAAATTGCAGCAGCAAGTCCAGTAGGTTTAATATTAAATGATACTAGAGACACGCATCCAATGGCTATCACTAATGATGGTGCTGTAATGAATTTAAGATATAATACAACTGCTATTTTAAGTATGGATGGCGCTTCAAGTGCTGCAACTTTTGCAGGAACTTTAGGCATAGGAGCAACACCTACAACTAATGCTATAGAAATAGATGGTGCTGATGGAACAAGTTATGTATTCTTTAAAAGTGCAGCAGCAACAACTGGCGCTAGAGTTGGATTAAATGGAGATGATTTAATTATTGAAAATAAACAAGCTAGTGGTGATATGATTTTTGATACGAATTCTATAGAAAGACTTCGTATTGCTAGTGGTGGTAATGCAACTTTTGCAGGTGATGTAACTTTAGGAGCAACAAATAAAAATTCACACACAACTCTTAATATATTTACTAACGACCAATATATAAGTAAAGTTAATTATCAAGAGACAAGTGGTTATTATGGATTTTCAACTCAGTATGATGGTGCTAATAATGTTTTTACAATAAAAAGACACTCAAATAGCCAAGCAGGAACACCTGTTATTACATTGAACAGAGACAACGATAATGCAACTTTTGCAGG
>Ga0181397_1000565_pt1 | contig 13939 bp, 16 predicted proteins | sample 20SPOviralmetaG_FD_130126 | JGI IMG/M metagenome (GOLD analysis project Ga0181397, IMG submission 130126) | Marine viral communities from the oligotrophic San Pedro Time Series (SPOT) site, San Pedro Channel, CA, USA - 20 SPOT_SRF_2011-02-23 | ecosystem: Environmental > Aquatic > Marine > Strait...
AACGATTCTGCGCGTGAACTTGGACCACTTATGTATATATCCACATTAACAAATCAACCAATGGACAAAATTATTAATTGGTTTATGATGTTAATTATATTTGTATTTGACCCCTTAGCTATTGCAATGGTTGTGGCTGCTAATATGGCTTTTGCCAAATTAAAACCTAAAGTTGAAGCAAGTTTACCAGAAGGTGCTGAATGGGGGGTATCATATCCTTTAACTGATCATTTTGACCCTTCGGATGTTGATGAATTAGAACATTGGGAAGAATCCGCAAGTTTAGAAGAACAAGCTAAATATACTGATTGGGAAGAAGAAGCTGAAAAAGAAGTGGTTGTTGAAAAAGAAGTTATTAAAGAATATATAAAATTACCAGAAACTATAAGAGGTCCCTTAAATGAAGCTATTAAACACGCTAAAAGAAGAGGAGAAAAAGTACCTCCTAATCTTAATCGGTTTTTTGAAGACTGATATATGTATATTCGAATATAAAAATATACGCAATGGCAAATTCAAATTTAAAATTAACAAGTGTAAAGATAGTAGATCATTTGTTTGAAGACTTTAAAGTTTCATCAATTAGACATAAATTTAATCTACAAAAATTAACAAACAGAGCATTACATCTCTATTTAACAGATGAAGAATTTAGAAAACAAATTCACAACCACACAAATTTATCGGTAAGTGGTAGTTTATAATTAACAAAACAATTTAATAAAGTTTATGAAAACAGGTTACATTCCAAAGGATCAACGTAAAAAAATCCTTTTATTATCAGATGATATTCGTACACATAGTGGTGTAGGTACAATGTCAAGACAAATAGTTTTAAATACAGCTCATCATTTTAACTGGGTAAATTTAGGAGGCGCTATACAACACCCTGAAGCAGGTAAAGGTTTTGACATTTCTTCAGAAGTAAATAAACTCCAAAATTTAAGTGATAGTAATGTAAAAGTAATAGCTAGTAATGGTTATGGTGAGGCATCCCAATTAAGATCACTTATAGCACAAGAAAAACCAGACGCTATAATTCATTTTACAGACCCACGTTATTGGATTTGGTTATATCAATTAGAAAATGAAATCCGACAAAACATACCAATGGTATTTTACACTATATGGGATGATGTCCCCTATCCAATGTATAATAGAGAATTTTATCGTTCAGATGACATGCATCTTTGTATTTCTCGCCAAACAGAAAATATTGTAAAAAATGTTTTAAAAGATCATCCAAAAGAAGATTGGGCGGTAAAATATGTTCCCCATGGTATTAATGAAAAGCAATTTTTCCCCATAATTAATGATTTTGAATTTGAAGCATTTAAAGAAAATTTATTAGGTGAAGAAGAACAAGATTTTGTAGTGCTTTGGAATTCACGAAACATTCGTAGAAAAAACGCATCCGACATTATAATGGCTTGGAGGTTATTTTTAGATCAACTTCCTGATGCAAAAGCTAAAAAATGTACTTTAGTAATGCATACAGATCCTATAGACCAAAATGGTACTGATTTACCTGTAGTAGTAAATAATTTTTGTAATGAAAAACATAAAGTAATTTTCACAGGCCAAAAATATGATGAAAAACATTTAAATTATCTTTACAACTGTTCAGATGCTCATATGTTTATGACAGACAATGAAGGTTGGGGATTAGGCTTAACAGAATCACTTACAGCAGGAAGAATGATTATAGCACCAGTACAAGGTGGTATGCAAGATCAAATGCGTTTTGAAGATGAAAATGGTGATTGGGTTAAATTCACAACAGAATGGCCTTCAAATGCAGATGGACGTTATAAAAAATGTGGTGAATGGGCGATGCCAATTTTCCCCAAAACACGTTCAGTTAAAGGTTCACCATTAACTCCTTACATTTTTGCTTCTCAATGTTCAATTGAAGATGCAGCTATTGCTCTTATGAAAACCTACAAAATGGGTAAAGAAGAAAGATTAAAAAGAGGTATGGCGGGTAGAGAATGGATTATGTCCGACGAATCAATGTTCACAGCAACCAACATGGGTGTTAATTTTATAGAAAATTTAGACACTTTATTTGACAAATGGGAACCACAACCACGATTCCACTTAGTTAAAGTAGATGATAGTACTATTTTAGACAACCACAACCCAAATCCAATAAGTACAACAGACGAATTTAAAAAAGAAATAGCAGCAATATGAAACCAGTATGCGTAGTATCGTGTCCAATAGACACATTTTCAGGTTATGGAGCACGTTCCAGAGATTTTGTAAACTCATTAATTAAAGAAAAAGATTCTGAATGGGACATTAAAATTATGCCCCAACGTTGGGGAGATTGTCCTTGGAATTTTTTATCAAAAGATGACCCTTTAAGACAAAGATTTATAGGACAATTACAACAAAAACCAGATGTTTGGATGCAAATAACCGTACCAAATGAATTTCAACCTGTAGGAAATTTTAATATAGGTGTATCTGCAGGTATAGAAACAACTATTTATCCTGCTGAATTTTTAGAAGGTAGTAATAGAATGGATTTAAATCTAGTTTCATCTCAACATTCTAAAAATGTAGCTCAACAAACCCAATTTGAGAAGAAAAACGAACAGGGTCAAGTTATAGGTGTAGTTAAATTAGAAAAACCATGCGAAGTATTATTTGAGGGTTTAGATTTAGATAAATATTATAAAAATTCTAATAAAACATCTATATTAGATGGTATAAATGAAGAATTTTGCTTTTTATATACAGGACATTGGTTACCAGGAGCTTTTGGGGAAGATAGAAAAAATACAGGTTTAATGGTTAAGACATTTTTAGAAACATTTAATACACCTTCTAAAAAGAAACCAGCTTTAATTTTAAAGACAAATCATGTTAGTTATTCTTTAATGGATAGAGTAGAAATACTTAAAAAAATTAACGAAATTAAATCTCAAGTCAAAGGTAATCTACCTAACATCTATCTTTTACATGGTGAAATGACAGACAATGAAATGAACGAATTAAATAATGATCCCCGTGTAAAATCATTTTTATCATTTACTAAAGGTGAAGGATTTGGTCGACCATTACTTGAAGCCGCAGTTACAGGTAAACCTGTTTTAACAACTAATTGGAGTGGTCATATTGATTTTCTACATCCTGACTATAATATTTTAATTGGTGGTGAACTTAAAAATGTACATGAATCAGCAGCAAACCAATTTTTACTTAAAGAATCCCAATGGTTTAATATCAATACAGCAATCGCAGGTAGAGCTATGAAAGATGTATTTAATCATTATAAAAAATACCACGAAAAATCACGTAAACAAACACAATATATTAAAGATAATTTTAGTTTCGATAAAATGGGGGATTTAATAAATAAATTTATGCCTAAAGTAGATGCTACGCCTCAAATACAAGAATTAAAATTACCTAAATTAAAAAAAGTAGAAAAACCAATTAACTTAAATGAACTTGTTTAATAATGGAACAATTAAAAGATAAATTAGTAAATAGTCCTATCTGTAATAGCAATGCATGTTATGAATCAGAATTTACAACAGCAGAGGGACCTATAAAAACATGGCTTTGTATGACTAGTGGTTACACTTCAAATACCACAATGAAAACAAACAGCGAAACAGTTAAATTAGTAGAAGAAACCACAGCTGATTTAATTAAAGATTTAAGACAAGATCATGAACCACCAGGGGGTGGAGAAAGTTTGGCTTGGTTTCCTACTGTTATTACAATGCCCGAGAAAGGTATGATATTTCCTGAACCCGTAAAAGGTCAAGATGATTGGCAATGGACATGTGTAAAAGCAATTGCTATACCTGAAGAAGATCAAGAAAAATACCCAGACCCTAAAAATCCGGGTACATTCTATAAAAACAAAATGGACATGAAAAACCCACTACGTTTTGGTAAACTTTGTTTTATGGATGCCGCCGAAGAAATGGGAATGTTTAAAAAATAAAGGTTAATGAAAATAAGTTATGCTATTCCTGTTTGTAATGAACATGAAGAATTAAAAAGGTTATTAGAATTTTTACATCAAAATATTGAAGAAAACGATGAAATAGTTGTTCAATGTGATCAAGGAAATACTACACCTGAAGTATATGAAGTATTAGGTACTTGGCAAGGGGGCCCTTTAAAAGTTGTAGAGTTCCCCTTAAAGGGGAACTTTGCATCTTTTAAAAATAATTTAAAAGAAAATTGCTCAGGTGATTGGATATTCCAAATTGATGCAGATGAATTACCACACGAATCTTTAACTACAAATTTAAAAGAACTTTTAAAAGTCAACTCAACAACTGACTTATTTTTAATTCCTCGTGTAAATACTGTGGATGGTCTAACTCAAGGTCATATAAACCAATGGCGATGGAATATAAACGAAAAAGGATGGGTTAATTGGCCAGATTATCAAACACGAATTGTACAAAATAATCCTAAGATTCAATGGGCAAGTAAAGTACATGAAGTATTAGTAGGTCATGAAAATTATGCTTTATTACCCCAAGAGGAAGAATGGTGTTTATATCACCCCAAAAATATTAAAAAACAAGAATATCAAAATAAGTTATATGAAACACTCTAAAAAAGTATGGTACGCCCCTAATAGATTTGAATCTTATGGGGAAGAAGAAATAAAAGCAGTTGAAGCGTGTCTTCGCGATGGTTGGTTAGCAGGTTTTGGACCTCGGTCAGTTGAATTTGAAGAAAAAGTAGCTAAATATTTTGGTAAAAAATATGGTGTATTTGTAAACTCAGGTTCATCTGCTTGTTTGTTAGCTTTAGCAAGTTTAAGTTTACCTAAAGGTTGTAAAGTAATTACACCTGCATGTACCTTTTCAACTACATTAGCCCCTATTATTCAATTAGGTTTTAAGCCTATATTTTGTGATGTTAATTTAACTTCATACATTCCTGACATTGAAGATATAATAGCACTTATAGATGATGATGTTAAAGCAATTATGGTACCTAACTTAATAGGTAATAAACCAAATTGGAAATTACTAAAAGAAGAACTAATCCGCCTAGGACGTACAGACATATTTGTAATTGAAGATTCAGCAGACACAATGACATACACTGAAGAAACAGACATAGCAACTACAAGTTTTTATGCAAGTCATGTTATCACAGCAGGTGGTCAAGGTGGTATGGTAATGTTTAATAGTGAAGAACATCGAGATAAAGCGCTACAATACAGAGATTGGGGTCGTATGGGTGATAATTCAGAACTTATAGATGATCGCTTTAATCACAGTGTAGATGGTATTCCTTACGATCATAAATTCCTATACAGTGTATTAGGATACAATATGAAATGTAGTGAAATGAATGCTGCATTTGGTTTAGTTCAATTAGAACGATTTGAAACATTCGAAAAAGTAAGAAGAGCTAACTTTGAAAGATATTTAGAAAACCTTAAAGATGTCCCTGAAATTACTTTACCAGATGATAGTATTGAACCAAATTGGCTAGCAGTACCTCTCCAAACAGAAAGAAGATTAGAATTATTAACATTTTTAGAAGAGCAAGATATTCAAACTAGAGTTACATTTGCGGGTAATGTTACACGTCACCCAATTTATAGAGAATATTTACAAGAATTTAAAAATTCAGACACTATAATGGCTAATGGATTTTTATTAGGAGCCCATCATGGTATGACTTTAGAAGATGTAGATTATGTTTGTGATAAAATAAAAGAATTTTTTAATAAATAATGAAGAAAATCTTAATAACAGGAGGGAGTGGTATGGTAGGTACCCATTTACGAAAAATCCTCCCTGAAGCTATATTCCCTCCTAGAGACGAATGCGATTTAACAGATATACAACAAGTACGTTGGTTAATATCTTCTTATCACCCTGATATTATCATTCATTTAGCAGCTAAAGTAGGGGGTATACAAGATAATATTAACAAACCCGCAGATTACTTTGATGATAATATACTAATAAACACAAATCTTTTAAAAGTGTCAAAAGAATATAATGTTAAAAGGTTTATAGGAGTGTTAAGTACATGTGCCTATCCTAATAAAGTAGAGTCTTACCCAATGACTGAGGATGATATGTTTTTAGGACCCCCCGCCCCCACTAATTTTAGTTATGGTTATGCTAAAAGATGTCTAGCTGTTCAAATAGAAGCATACAATAAACAGTATAATACAAAATACAATTATATTATCCCCTGCAATCTTTATAGTGAACATGATAATTTTACTAATAATAATAAAATGCATTTTATTACAGCATTATTAGATAAAATAAAAAAATCTAATGGAGTTATAAATTTATTAGGTACGGGAAACCCTTTAAGGCAATTTATGTACGCAGGGGATTTAGCTTATATAATAAAAGAAATTATTGATAAAAGTATAACTGATAGTTTTAATGTGGCTACTAAAGAAAATTTATCTATAAATCATATGGTTAAAATTGCATTAGAGACATTAAATGTAGATGCTGAGATTAAATATACAAACCCCGAATTAGATGGACAGTATAGAAAAGATGTAAGTAATAAAAAAATGTTAAAACACCTCCCTAATTTTAAATTTACAAGTTTTAAAGAAGGGGTAAAAAAAGTTTATGATAAAATTAGTTAGTGATACAATAGATAGACAAGATATTGATGCTCTTATTGAATGGTTACAAAAAGACCCAATTCCTAGATTAACAAAAGGCGAATTAACAAAACAACTTGAAAAAAAATGGGCAGAAAAAATAGGAACTAAGTACTCAGTATTTGTTAATTCTGGCTCCTCTTCGATATTATTAACATTAGCTGCGTTAAAGGAATCGGGTAAATTAAAAAATCATAAAATAGTAGTACCAGCATTAAGTTGGGCAACAGATGTAAGTTCTCCTATGTTATTAGGATACGATGTATCAATGTGTGATTGTAATTTAGAAGATTTATCATGTGATTTAAAATCCTTAGAAACAAAATTTAAAGAAGACAACCCTTCAGTATTAATTTTAGTATCCCCCTTAGGTTTAGTACCTAATATGAGTAAAGTTATAGAATTATGTAATCAGTATAATGTTATATTATTGGAAGATGTATGTGAAAGTATGGGATCAAAATATAATAACCAATATTTAGGATCATTTGGTTTTGCTTCATTCTTTTCAATGTATTTCGGACATCATTTATCAACTATTGAAGGTGGTTTTATAAATACAAATGATGAAGATTTTTACCATTTATTAATTATGATGAGAAGTCACGGATGGGATCGTGACCTACCCGAATGGAAGCAAAAACAGTTACGCGAAGAACACAACTGTACTGAATTTAATTCATTATATAACTTTTATGTACCAGGAATGAATTTAAGATCAACAGATCTACAGGCATTTATTGGGTTACGAGCTATAGATAAATTAGACCATTATGCCCAAAGAAGAAGAGATAATTTCAATTATTATATAACTCATTTAAAATCCAATCAATTACATTTAGAAGAAAGAAAAAAAGACTATATATCAAGTTTTGCAATACCTATTGTACACCCACATAGAGATAATATTATAGAAGATTTAACAAATGAAGGAATTGAAGTTAGACCCCTTATAGCGGGTAATATGGCAAATAAGCCAATGTGGAAGGGAAGTAAAAACAATCTTAATAACTGTGAATTACTAGATAAGAATGGATTTTATATCCCCAACCATCAAGATCTTACAAAACAAGAAATGGATATAATAATAAATATAATAAACCAATATGAGTAAAGTAGCTTTAATAACTGGAATTAATGGTCAAGATGGTTCTTATTTAACTGAATTATTATTAGAAAAAGGGTATGAAGTATGGGGGATTCTTAAAAGAAATTCAGTAGCAGAAAACCAAACAGCACGTATACCTAATAGTATTTTTAAAAAAATACATTTGGAATATGCCGATATGACAGATATGTCATCTTTAGTTAGAGTATTATTAAAAGTACAACCAGATGAAATATACAATTTAGCCGCACAATCTCATGTTAAAATTAGTTTTGACCAACCTATATACACTACAAATGTAACAGGAATGGGGACATTAAATTTATTAGAGGCAGTTCGTTTAACATGTCAAAAATCTAAAATATATCAAGCAGGTAGTTCTGAAATGTTTGGTAATAATATAGATAGTGACGGATATCAAAGGGAAACAACTCCAATGACCCCTGTATCACCCTATGGTTGTGCCAAAGTATTTAGTCATAACATATGTACCAATTATAGAAACGCATATAATATGTTTATATCTAATGGTATTTTATTCAACCACGAATCACCACGACGAGGAACTAATTTTGTAACTAATAAGATAGTAAAAGAAGCTGTAAGAATTAAATTAGGTCTATCTAATGAATTAAAATTAGGAAATTTAAATGCAAGTAGGGATTGGGGGCATGCTAAAGATTACGTCTACGCTATGTGGTTAATTCTACAACAGGATAAACCAGATGACTTTGTATGCTCTACGGGCACATCCCACACAGTTAAAGAACTAGTAGAATATGTGTTTAAAAGTTTGGATTTAAATTGGAAGGAATATATAAAAATAGATAAAAAATACTATAGATCAGAAGAATTAGAGTATTTAAAAGGGGATTGCACTAAATCAAAACAGATCCTAGGATGGTCCCACAAATATACTTTTGAATCTATGTTAGATGAAATGATTAATTATTGGATAGAAAAATTATGAGTTATATAACATTTTCAAGTTTAGGAGAATCAGGGGGGATGTGTTCTCAACTCCAATCTTATGCTAGTTTATTAGCTGTGGCTAAATCTAATAATAAAGAAATAGTATTTGCAGAATCAATGTTTACTAAAGGTTGTGGTATTAAAATTTTTGATTTACTTAATATTACCCCCAATATAAAACCCGATAGTTTTTTTACTAATTTTAAATTAAAACATATTAATTTTCACACAACTCGATATGATGAAACTTTATTTAATTTAGATAGTTTAAATTATGATTTAAAAGGTAGATTTGATTTATATACTTACTGGTATAATGATATAAAAGAAGTAATAGACAGATGGGAATTTAAGGACCATTTACAGACTCAATCTATTAATAGATTAAAACAAATTAAAAAAGAATTAGGAGATAAACCTACTGTAAGTATTCATATTAGAAAAGGGGATTATAATTTACCACAAAATAAACCTCTTAATATAATTAACCAAGATTACTATTTAAAAGCGATTATTAATAATTTCAAACCTATTAACAATTATAATTTTATAGTATTTTCAAATGATATTGAATACGCTAAAAGTATGTTAAAAGGAGATAATATTTGGTTTGTATCACCTAAAGGAATAGATTCATATAGTTATACTTCTTCTGAAAAAGACGATTTAGCTTTATTAAGTTTATGTAACCACCACATTATAACTAATAGTTCTTATTCATGGTGGGGTGCTTACTTAAGTAAAAGTCTAAATAAAAAAATTATATGTCCCACTAATTGGTTAGAGAGAAACCACGAATCATCATGGATAAATGGTAACCATTTTCCATCTAATTGGATTAACATAGATAACGAGAATTAAAAATATGACAAAAGTAGTATACATAACAGGTTGTTTAGGATTTATAGGGTCATATGTCACCCGTACTTGCTTAGAATTAGGATGGTATGTTAAAGGAGTAGATAAAATGACATATGCTTCAAATAATACCTTACTAAAAGAATTTAAAAAATACCCTAATTTTTCATTTGTAAAATGTGATATAAATGATTTAGAATTTTTATATGAATGTGACTATGTAATCAACACAGCAGCTGAAACTCATGTGGGTAATAGTATTGTTAAATCCGATGATTTTGTACATTCAAATGTAAATGGTGTACATCATTTGCTTGAGTTAATTAGAAATTATAGGGGAGAAGGTGAAAATAAACCGATTTTATTACATTTTAGTACAGATGAAGTGTATGGTGATGTTACTGAAGGTGAACACATTGAAACTGATATTTTAAAACCTAGTAACCCCTATTCAGCTACAAAAGCAGCAGCAGATCAACTTATATTAGCATGGAATAGAACATATAACTTACCTTTTGTAATTATTCGTCCTACAAACAACTATGGAATAGGTCAATATGTGGAAAAATTAATTCCTAAAGCTTGTAAATATTTAAAATTAGGTAAAAAAATCCCATTACATAATAATGGTACTCCTATTAGAAATTGGCTACATGCCCAAGACACAGCAGACGCCGTTATTACAATAATTAAAAATATGGATGAACATACTATAAATAATATATTTAATATTGCAGGGGGGTATGAACAATCTAATTTGGATACTGTAAGTAAAATTATTATAGAATATAATAATGATCTAAATTATTCAAATTATTTAGATTTATCTTATTCAAGACAGGGTCAAGATGTAAGATATGCTTTAAACGATAGTAAATTAAGAGATTTAGGATGGGAACCTAAAAAACAATTTAATCAAGAATTACTACAAATAGTTAAATATTATAAAAATAAATTTATATGGTAGATTTAAAAAATCGTATATTAGAAATAGCATACAAACATAAATTAGGACATTTGGGATCTTATATATCTGCAGTTGGTATTATAGATAAAATATATAAATCTAAACACCCCGATGACATATTTATATTATCCTCGGGACATGCTGCCCTAGCTTTATATGTTATTTTAGAAAAATATGAAGGTAAAAATGCAGAAGAATTATTTCTAAAACATGGTGGACATCCTCATTTAGATGAAGCTAACGGAATTTATTGTTCGACGGGTAGCTTAGGATTAGGTATCACAGTGGCGGTAGGTAGAGCATTAGCAAATAAGTATAGAAAGGTACATGTTTTAATTAGTGATGGGGAATCAGCTGAGGGTTCCGTTTGGGAAGCTTTAAGATTTATTAAAGACAATAATTTACCTAATATAGAAGTTTATGTTAATGTAAATGGGTATTGTGCCTATGATAAGATAGATGTAAAATATTTAGTAGATCGGCTTACTGTCTTTTTACCTAATATTAATATTGAATATACTAGTGTAAATCAGTATAAATTTTTAAAAGGATTAAACGCACATTACCATGTAATGTCTGAAAAAGATTATAAAACAACATTATGAGAAAAGAATTTGCATCATTTTTACATGACGAAATGTCATATAATGAAAAAATCATTTTACTAACAGGAGATTTAGGATATGGTTTGTGGGACAGGATAAAAATAGACTACCCTGATAGATTTTATAATGTAATGTCTTCAGAACAACTTATGGTGGGGGCCGCAACTGGTTTAGCTATGGAAGGATTTATACCATTAGTATATTCAATTACACCTTTTGTTCTTTATAGACCATTTGAATTACTTAGAAATTATTTAGACCATGAACAAATTCCTGTTAAATTAATAGGTGGGGGTAGAGATAAAGATTATGGTTATTTAGGATTTTCCCATTGGGCCGAAGAAGACATAAAGGTTTTATCAACACTAGAAAATATTCAATTATTTAAACCCTCAAAACCAAATAAAAAATTATATCAAGAATTTTTATATAATGAACAACCTAGTTATCTAAATTTATCACGATGAAAATATTAATTACAGGGGGAAACGGATATATAGCTAAATCTTTAAATAAAGGTTTATGGGTGGGAACAAACAGACCTAATATTACTTCTATAACACGAAAAGATTTTAATTTAATAGATAGAGAAGCGACTAACAAATGGTTTGAAAACAAATATTTTGATGTAGTAATCCACACAGCAGTAGTAGGGGGCAGTAGATTAAAAAAAGATAATGGGGATACTTTTTACCAAAATATACAAATGTTTTATAACTTACTAAATAATAAACATTGTTTTAATAAATTAATTCATTTTGGATCAGGTGCCGAATTAAATATGCCCAATGATCCTTATGGATTAAGTAAAAATGTTATTAGTAAAATTATAGATATTGAATCCAATTTTTATAATATAAGAATATTTGGTGTATTTGACGAGAATGAGTTAGACACTAGATTTATTAAAAATAATATTAAACGCTATATTAATAAACAACCTATAGAAATACATCAAGATAAATTAATGGATTTCTTTTATATGAAAGATTTGGTTGAATTAGTAAAATATTATATACATAAAGACAACCCCCCTAAAAATATAGACTGTACTTATGAAATAAACCCAGATCTATTAAATACATACTATCTATCTGATATAGCTAATATAATTAATAATTTATCTGATTATAAAGTAGAAATTAATATAGGAGAAAGCAAAGGAGCAGATTATGTAGGTTATTTGAATCCTTTAAATATAAAATGGGTGGGTCTAGAACAAGGAATTAAAGAAACATATAAAAAATTAAAGTTATGAAAAAAATCAGTTTTTGTATTAATACAGCTGTAAATGAAATAAATCATACAAAATTATTATTTTCATCATTAAAACAAAACTTATCATCTAAAGAACATGAAATTATTGTTTTTATAGATAGTGATAATCAAGGAACATTTGAATGGTTACTTACTCAAAAAGAAATATTTCCTTATTTAAAAATATTAAAAAATAATTTACCAATTTGTTATGGTTATTCCCGAAATATAAATGAAATGTTTGAACAAGCAAGTAATGATATTGTATCTTACTTACAATCAGATATGGTTATATGTAAGGATTATGATAAGATAGTTTTAAAACATGCAAAACCAGGTATATTTTTGTGTGCCACCAGAATTGAACCACCCTTACACCCCCCCGGACCCGAAAAAATAACATTTGATTTTGGTTTAGATCCTACTAAATTTGATTTAGATACATTTACTAATTTTGCTGAACAAAATAAAAGTAACAAACAGACAGGTGACTTTTTTGCTCCCTTTACATTATATAAAAAGGACTGGATAGATGTAGGTGGTCATAATACTTTATTTAGAAGATCTAGAGAAGATAGTGATGTATTAATTAGGTTAGTATTAAATAATGTGAAAGTTGTACAAACATGGGAGGCATTAGTATACCATTTTACTTGTACTTCAAGTAGAGGTCCTGCGTGGTTTGATAAAGAAAATATTGAGGCACAGCAAAGATTAAAAATACAACAAGAAGCAGACAGATGGGAATTATGTAGGTTCACTATTACATGGGGTGCATTTAAACACGGTGATTTAACTGAAGATGGGTATAAAAAATCTAAATACTACGACATAACAGCTAAAATTAAAAACTCAAATAATACAAATAAATTATATAATTTTGAAATGTTTTTTAATGAAGTATATGTTGATAATAAAGAAGTAATAAATAATATACAAAACATATATGATCATCAACATAAAGCAGCAAATCATCTACTTAATATAACAGATGAAGATTGGGAAACGTATAAATATATGTACAATAAACTTAAAGCTAGTGATAGAATTAAACCTTTAAGTAATTTAAATGAAAACGAAAAAGATATAATAGTAGAATTTGACTTAGAAACAGTAAATGAACAATATATAAATAGTTTTTTAGTTCATTTGCAACAAATAATTGATGAAACTAAAGAATTAGGAGAATTTGAATATGGTCCCTTTAAATTTAATATAAATAATAAAGTAGACAAATCTAATTTTAGAAAAGTTATAACTAACCCTAAAGTAAAACCAGAACACTTATATTCAATCCACTAATGAATTTACAAACAAAAAAACTAAAAAAACGTATAACATACCTAGAACACGAACTAGCATCTAAACGTCATGATGGTTATACAGAAAAAGGATTAAAAGAAGAACTTAAAAAATTAAAAAAAGAATGGACAAATACATTTACAGAGCAAAGCTCGACAGAGTAGTAGACGGCGACACAGTAGACGCCCTAATAGATGTTGGATTCGACATCTGGTTTAAGAAACGAATTAGAT
>Ga0181397_1000572_pt1 | contig 13868 bp, 9 predicted proteins | sample 20SPOviralmetaG_FD_130126 | JGI IMG/M metagenome (GOLD analysis project Ga0181397, IMG submission 130126) | Marine viral communities from the oligotrophic San Pedro Time Series (SPOT) site, San Pedro Channel, CA, USA - 20 SPOT_SRF_2011-02-23 | ecosystem: Environmental > Aquatic > Marine > Strait...
GGTAATATTCAAGATGCTGAAATAGATTGGAAAGAATGGCAAAAAGTAAATAAAGAATTATTTAATCTTTTAGGAGAATATTGTGGAAAGCCAGCTGACGAAGTAATGAAAGATGCGACTAGAGACTTTTGGTTAAATGCAAAAGAAGCTAAAGCTTATGGTATTATTGACGAAATCATCGGGAAATCTTAATATATAAATTATATGAAAATTCATATTTACGTAAAAACGCAAGATTTAGACTCTCTTAATAAGATATTAAGTGATCCTTTTTCAGAAACGACGAAAGAGTTTGAATTTTTAAATACACCGGCAAAAGACTTCACCATGATCTCTTTAACCTATGACGAATGGATTAGGTTACAGGATATGGATGCACTAATTACAATACTATCATTATGAGAAACAGAGACATTGAAAGAGAATTATTTATTGAGCTAATCAATCATCAATTAAAAGATCACGGGGTAACCTATGATGATGTTAAGGACAATCCACAATGGTATATGGAATATAAAACTACTCAAGAGAAAGAGCAGAAATTTATAAAGCATATAACAGAAACTGTATCTAGTAAACTAGGTCTATCTCATGATATGGCCGAAAAGGAAGCACAGTGGTTTATACTACAATGGGGATTAACTATTCCACCCACTGATAAAAATACAGCTAAAAAAGTTTCTAAAAAGAAGACATCTTCTAAAAAATAAAGGAACGCACCTGGAATATTAGATAAATATTCCATGAATGTATTAGATCCCAATTGGCTAACTATAGAGCCACATGATTTTGAACTAAAATTCTATAAACTTTTAGCAGCTAAGAACTTATTTAATAAGAATCTTAAAGACGGAGGGCTAATATCTATTCTTGACGAAGTAGAAGATCATCTACTTGAAATGTACAAAATTAAACATAGAAAGGAAGAAATAGACGTTAATCTTAGGGTACTTAAGGGAATTAATCTGGATACGATGTCATTGGAATATGAATATCCAGAAGGAGACAAGAGTATCGAAGACATGTATAAATTATGTGACAAAGCAATTGATGTTTTAGAAGAAATACATAAAAATGTAAGAGTGGTATTTAGACTGGTGGAAAGATCAATTAATGTTACAGAAATACCAAATATAAAAAGAACTAAAAAACTAGGATATGCCCTTATTAAATCTCAAGACGATATAATGAAAGTTTATTCATTTAAAGTTCCGTCTCTTTTAACTGAAAATTGGAAAGATCTAAATTTAAAATTTGAAGGAGAATCAATATATGATTTAAGAGCAATATCTCTTTTCATAACAAAGGTAGAACAGGAAAGTTCAGATTATAGATTTTTCAGATGTAGTGTCAATTCAGAATTTGACATGGATGAAAGGGTTTTACCAGTATTAAAGTTTAAACTGTATAACCATTTGAGAACAAATTAAAGAAGATATATATAAAAAACAAATAGCTCAGTATGGCACACGTTACGCAAGAAGATATTATAGGTTACATTGATAATACAATAGATGTTATTCAAGGTGATTCTCAGGTATATACAATAAAATTATATAGAGACAGATTAGATGGAAATTTAAACCCTGCACTATACACGAGTTTCACTATGAACTTATTGGATGAATCTTTTAACTTAATAGCACAGTATGCTATGCCAAGGGTGTATGGCGTTTCAGGAGAATTATCTTTACTCAATGGAGATCCAAACACACAGGCTGTATTTCAGTTTGAGCTTGCTAGATTACAAACTCTTAATTTACCAGCTGGAAAATTATTTGTAAACATTGTAGTTGTTAACGAAAACATAAACCCTACTAAAATATATTCTTTACCTAATTTAGAAATAGGATCGATATTATTTAATGAGAATAGACATGACGCTAGTCAATATAAATCGACTAGGTCATCTACTGGAATTGGAGTTTCTGCTTCAATGGATCCATATTATAAAATACAGCACATTGACGGATCTGTTCCCATCGGACAAGGAAACTTATCTTTAAACTCCGGAACACCGGGAGAAGTATCTGAAATGACATTTATGAATAGCGACTATGATGGAATTAGAGTAAGTGTTTTAGAAAACTTTTTAATTAATAGAATTGATAAAGATGGAATTGAAGGTACTATTACCTTAATTAACAGAGATGACACTGCACAGTATTCTATATTTAATGTCGTAGACTGGTATAGGGTAAATTGTGGATCTGGTAATTGTGTTGACGACTTAGATGATGCAGTTAAGTTAATGCTAGTTCATGAAACGTCTACGGAAGGACCCGGTGTTTATAAAAATAATTGGCTCGTAGGAGATGAAGTTTCATTTAAATTAGACGTATATGGATCTGCACTTTCCGCATCTGATTTAGCTAAAAAAGCTAGCACTACATTAGACAAAGAATTAACTCCTAACAAGACTTCTGGTAATGTATCAAGAACAGGTATTATATTATCTGTTACCCCAGATGATGGACAATATATTGATGTCGAAATTAACGGTATTTCTATTTCATTAGGAGATGGAACTAAAAACCTAGATGGTTACTTTTCAGCAGATGGAGGAACTACTGCTAGAACATTCCAAGATATCCGCGTAGGCGACGAACTTATATTTAATGCAGTAGTTGCCGGCTACGATCTTTCGGAAGAAGATAGAATATCTTTATTCTATGAATCATACGCATAATAATATAATATCTTAGTATTATAAGAAAAACGTAAATACGTAAATACGTAAAAAAAAGTTAATTTTATTAAGATATTATATACTTTTTTACCCCCCATGAATAAACGTATTAATATATAATTCAATCCTACAATAATGTAGGGTGTGCAAAAAATAATTATATAAATAATATGGCACAAATTCGTTCAAAACAAATTTCTGACTTTCTAAGTTCAATCACATGGGCAAATGTTGTATCGTCTGACAATGTAAAAATTGCAAACGTATGGGACATCAAACAAGGATTTGATACAGTAGACGCATCAGTAAACTCTTTAGAGACTTTCATCGCAGGTGAAGTATCTTCTTTAGAAGCTGTTGATACTGCTTTATCGGCTGAGATCGTAACAGAAAAAGAAAGAGTAGATGCAATCTTAGATTCTGCAGAAGCAGACAAAGATTCATTCGCTGAAATCGTTTCTTTAATCAACGCAGTTGATACTGAAAATGACAATGCATTCGCTTCATTCGTACTAAGAACAGATAAGTCAATCGATTCATTAGAATTAGTTGATGCTGATCTTCAGAGACAAATCACAAGCAATGACTCTGACATTCTTGGTTTAGAAGGTGACATCACTTCATTAGACACTAGAGTATTAGGTGTTGAAGGTGACTTAGCTTCTGAAATCGAAAGAGCAACTGGTAGAGAAAATGCTATTGAAGCTGCTTTAAACGCAGAGATCGCTGCAACTAACGCTGATTTTATCAATGTTAACGCATCTATCGATTCTTTAGAAGCTGTTGACAATGGTTTTGCTGGTGATGTTACTTCATTAGACACTAGAGTATCTGGTGTTGAAGGTGACTTACAAGCTGAAATCGACAGAGCAACTGCAATGGAAGGTAAGATATCAGAAGCATTAGCTGCTGAGATCGCTGAAACTGCTGCTGAGCAAGCTGTTCAAGACGCATCTATCAATTCTTTAGAAGCTGCTGACGCTGGTTTATCATCTTCTATCGAAGAGGAAGCAAGATTAAGAGCTGCTGCTGATTTAGCATTAGGTTCTAGAATCGACGCTAACGATTTAGACAACGCTAACTTAACATTATCTGTAAACTCTTTAGAGGTTGTTGATGGTGAATTAGCATCTGACATCGCTACAGAAAAGGGTAGAATCGATGCAATCTTAGAAGCTTCAACTGCTGACAAAGATTCATTCGCTGAAATCGTTTCTTTAATCAACTCTGTTGATACTGAAAATGATGATGCTTTTGCTGCATTCGTAGTAAGAACTGACGCATCTGTTGATTCTTTAGAAGTTGCTTTAGCTGCTGAAATCGCTTCAACTAACGCTGAGCAAATCGCACAAGACAGATCTATCGATTCTTTAGAAGCTGTTGATAACAATCTAGCGATTGCTATCGAGCAAGAAAAAGAAGATAGAGCTGGTGAAGACGCTAAGTTAAAAGCACAGATCGACGCTAACGACGCTGACAACTTATTATTAACTGCTTCAGTTAATTCTTTAGAGGTTGTTGACGGTGAATTAGCTGGTGACATCACTTCAATCGACACTAGAGTATTAGGTGTTGAAGGTGACTTAGCTGCTGAAATCACAAGAGCTGGTTCTGTTGAATCTGCTTTATCTGCTGAATTAGCTGCTGAGATAGCAACAACTAACGGAGAGGTAAATGTTATAAACGCATCTATCGATTCATTAGAAGTAGCTGTTGAAGAAGGTGGTACGTACCTAAGACAAACTGCAGTATTTTCTGCAACTAACTTATTTACTTTACCTCAGCCTGTTGCATTCGGAACTAATGATGATTTAACTGTTTATGTAAACGGTGTATTCGTTGATTTCACATGTAGAGCTGGTACTGATATCGATTTCACAGGCTTATTAGCTTATGACGTTGATGCTAAGGACAAAGTTCAAGTTATGGGTATAAAACTATAATCTAAACCAAGGTTTAAATTATTAGCTTAATGCTTAATTGATTAAAGGCTCCTCGTAAGAGGAGCCTTTTTTATTTAAAATATATAGTAAAACAAAATATCGGTTTAACATGAACATTGGAATTACACTAGGATTACAACAGGATAATGAATCTCTTTGGATAAATGGAATCAAATTAAATGTATTAAATTTAATTGAAACTCTTTCTGAAATAGGAGATCATACTGTATATGCATTAGACACTAGTAATAAAGTTAAAGATCTGTCAAAGGTAGATTGGGACACTTCTAAATATCCTATTTATAAATATGCAGATAAAGTAAATTCAACGGATTTATTAATACTTCTAGGAACTTCATTTAGTACAGAGCAAACAGTCGCCGTTAGAAAAAAGAATCCTAAAATTAAGATTATTAAATACTTTTGCGGTAATAATTATATTATAGATATGGAAAGAGTCTTATTTGATTCTAAAGAATCTGTAAGTAATTGGACGCATGGCCACGATGAAGCATGGTTTATCCCACAACAGGAATATCAAAATAGATCATACTATCAAACAATGGGAAGGCTTTCTGCTGACAAGGTTAAAGTGGTTCCATTTGTATGGAGTCCTAAGTTTATAAAAGAAGAAAATTCTAAAAATACCAGAAATGGTATGAAAGACGCATTCTATAAAGGAGGCAAGAATGCAGAAGATATGAACCTATCTTCAATGGAACCTAATATGAATGTAGTTAAGTATTGTATGCCCCTTATAATGATGGTAGAAGAACTATACAGAAAAAAAGGTAAAAAGGCGTTCAATGAATTTTGGGTAGGAAGTGGTAAAAGATTATTATCTAGTAAATACTTTATTAGTTCCATTAAACACTTAGATGTAACTCATTCCGGTAAATTAAAAATGTGCTCAAGGTACCCAGTAACTAATTTTCTTTCTGAGAAAACGGATATAGTTCTTTCACATCAATGGGATAATCCTTTAAACTATGCATATTTAGACGCTCTTTATTTTGGATATCCTTTAGTTCATAACGCAACGATGATTAAAGACGCAGGATATTATTATAAAGGATTCGACACAGTGTCAGCTGCAAAGATGTTAGAGCATGTATTAAATCACCATGACGAGATAGAAAAGGAATATACAGCAAAAAGCACGAAGGTTCTTTCAAGGTATCTTACAACAAATCCTAACATCGTAGATACATATAAAAAACTAATAGAGAATATTTTTGAACCAGGAAAACATGCTCTATCAAACGAATATGACTGGTCAACAAACCTATATAAATAAACATAATAAATAATGGAATTAAAAGAAGTAATTGAAGCGGCTGCAAAGCCAAAGATTAGTATTATCATGCAATCATATCTTGGTAATTATCCAGGATCTAGGAAAGATTCACATTTTAAATTTTTAAGAGCAGTCCAGAGTTTTCAAAATCAATTATATAAAAACTGTGAATTAATAATAGTAGCAGACAATTGTATGGAAACAAAGTCACTATATGATGCTCATTTTCAAACTGAAGATAGTATAAGATTAATATACGTTTCTAGAAACTCAAAAGAAATGAGTACATATATGCAAAACGAAGAAGGCAACAAATATTATAGAGGTTTTCCTCGTAGAGTAGGAGTAGGAGCCGCAACTGGAAATTTAATTACATATATGGATTCAGACGATATGTTATTAGAAGAACATACACTACACCTAATGATAGAGTTTAATAAAAACCCTGACGCTAATTGGTGGATTAACAGATCTTGGTACGATAACGAAGTAATGAAATTTAAAGACGATAAAACATTTGAAGATTCTACAGAATATGGTGAAGAACTTCCAGATGTTGAAGGAAAGTGGAACATAACAAGAATAAAGGAAGGTTTAGTAGTAATGAGTCCTTGGTTGTTTATGCATAAACCATCTGCATCTGTTTTATGGAGAGATACTTGGGGTAACGTAAGTGAAGATTCAGATTTCAATGCAAGATTCAGAGAAAATCATAAAGGCGGAGCAGTAATGAACCGACCAACATACGTACGATGTCACTTCACAGATAAGTGGGATTATTAATACGTAAAATAATATCTTATACTATAGATTCTGGGACCTTTATCCCATCAATTTATAATATATAAGATTGAGTGGAATTATTCCACATATTAAATAAATTAAAAAAAATGTAACTATTCATGTCATTAATTAAAATCAAGCAAATTGACGGCTTACAGGCTGCTCTTGATCTTATTAACACTAGCATTGAATCAGGTTCGCTAAAATCGGCATACACACAGGAAGACCATGGGTTTACTGCTGGCCTATGCATAGCGTACGTAGGTTCTAGGTGGGTGTTAGCTGATTCAAGTACTGCTAATAAGCTGGGAAGATTAATCATCGAATCTATTGTAGATGCAGATAATTTTATCGCCGTACAAGTTGGAACAATAAATGTTTCGCAATGGCCTAAATTAGATGCACTAGTTCCAGGAGAATTCTACGTAGTAGATAACTCAGGTAACGGTACACTAGAAGATTACGTTAATACCGGTGATCCTGGTTTTGCATATAGCAATCCAGTTTTACAGGCATTAACAGAAACATCGGGTCATGTTCTTCCATGGAGACCATCAAAGTCACCAACAGACCTAATTCAACCAGAAGAATTTACACAGACTTCTTTTTCAGCTGTGACTTCAGGAAATTACTCATCAACAGGACTTACACTAACGTATACTCCTTTCCAAGATTCAACAGTTCAAGTATTCTTAAACGGTATAGCACTTGACGAATCTTATAATGATAGAAACGGAGACGTATATTTCTCTAGAGACGGTGGTACAACTGCTGTTCCAGCATCTGATTTAGATGCAGGAGATACTCTATACTGGAACGGAACTTTAGCAGGTTATGAACTTGCAGGTACCGATCAGTTTGAAATAGTATACGACAAAAGTAATCTAGACGACTAAAAAAATAAATTATTAAAAACATGGCAAATCCATTTATTAGTACTTCCGGTAGTCAAGGTTATCAAGGTCCTCAAGGAGCTGGCAATGAAGGTGCACAAGGTGCAACTGGAGTTCAAGGTTTTAAAGGAGACAAGGGTGATTCTGGCGAAAGAGGTGTAACAGGTGATCAAGGTTTACAAGGTGATATCGGTTTATCTGGTGCGCAAGGTGTTGAAGGTGCTATCGGTCTTAAAGGAGACATAGGTGACACTGGAGCAAAAGGCGACAAAGGTGATAAAGGTATTCAAGGTGAACAAGGCGATCGAGGTTTACAAGGCTTCCAAGGTGAAACAGGTGACACTGGTCTTAAAGGAGACATAGGTGAAACAGGTGAACAAGGTATTCAAGGTGAACAAGGTATTCAAGGTGAAACAGGTCTTAAAGGAGACAAAGGTGACACTGGCGAGCAGGGTATTCAAGGTATTCAAGGTATCAAAGGTGATCAAGGTGATACAGGTATTCAAGGTGAAACAGGTATTCAAGGTGAAACAGGTCTTAAAGGAGACAAAGGTGATACCGGTGAACAAGGTATTCAAGGTGAAAAAGGTGATCAAGGTGACACTGGTATTCAAGGTAAAGACGGTTTACAAGGAGCCAAAGGAGACAGAGGTGAAACTGGTTTAACAGGTGATCAAGGAGATAAAGGTTTCCAAGGTGACATTGGTTTAAAAGGTGACAAAGGTACTAAAGGTGATCAAGGCGATACAGGTATTCAAGGTGAACGAGGTATTCAAGGTATTCAAGGTGAGCAGGGCGAACAAGGTGAGCAAGGCGAACAGGGTATTCAAGGTATCAAAGGTGATCAAGGAGATACTGGTGCTGAAGGTAAACAAGGTATCAAGGGTGATCAAGGTGACACTGGTGAAACAGGTCTTAAAGGTGATCAAGGTCTTCAAGGTCTTCAAGGTTTCCAAGGTGAACAAGGAGAAAAAGGAGATACTGGAGCCAAAGGTGACGATGGTATTCAAGGTATCAAAGGTGATCAAGGAGATACTGGTTTAAAAGGTGAACAAGGTGAACAAGGTTTCCAAGGTGTAGCTGGTGATCAAGGTGATACTGGTTTAAAAGGTGATCAGGGTGATCAAGGTGAAACTGGTTTAAAAGGTGATCAAGGTGAAACTGGTACTAAAGGTGACAAAGGTGACGATGGTATTCAGGGTATTAAAGGTGATCAAGGTTTCCAAGGAGATAAAGGTGACAAAGGCGAACAAGGTGAAACCGGTTTAAAAGGTGATCGTGGTGAGCAAGGTGTTATCGGTTTCCAAGGTATTAAAGGAGACAATGGTGAACAAGGTATCAAAGGTGATCAAGGTGAACAAGGTGAACAAGGTTTCCAAGGTGTAGCTGGTGATCAAGGTGATACTGGTTTAAAAGGTGACAAAGGCGAACAAGGTGAAACCGGTTTAAAAGGTGATCGTGGTGAGCAAGGTGTTATCGGTTTCCAAGGTATTAAAGGAGACAATGGTGAAACTGGTGAACAAGGTATCAAAGGAGAAACTGGAGATCAGGGTCTTAAAGGTGACACTGGTTTAAAAGGTGACACTGGTTTAAAAGGTGACAAAGGTGATGATGGTGACAGAGGTTTCCAAGGTCAAGTTGGTACTAAAGGTGATCAAGGTGACAAAGGTGCTAAAGGTGATCAAGGTGATGAAGGTCTTAAAGGTGATCAAGGTCTAAAAGGTGAACAAGGTGAACAAGGTTTCCAAGGTGTAGCTGGTGATCAAGGTGATACTGGTTTAAAAGGTGATCAAGGTGACACTGGTGAAACAGGTCTTAAAGGTGACGATGGAGACATAGGTTTCCAAGGTCTAAAAGGAGACAAGGGTACTAAAGGTGATCAAGGTGAACAAGGTGAAACTGGTCTTAAAGGTGACGATGGAGACAAAGGTTTCCAAGGTGTAACCGGTGATCAAGGTCTAAAAGGTGATAAAGGTACTAAAGGTGATCAAGGTGATACTGGTGAACAAGGTTTCCAAGGAGAACAAGGTGCTAAAGGTGATCAAGGTGACCAAGGTCTAAAAGGTACTAAAGGTGATAGAGGTTTCCAAGGAAACACTGGAGCTAAAGGTGATCAAGGAGACACTGGAGCTAAAGGTGATCAAGGTGAACAAGGTCTTAAAGGTGACATCGGTGCTAAAGGTTTCCAAGGAGATAAAGGTGCCAAAGGTGACACTGGTGATCAAGGTCTTAAAGGTACTAAAGGAGATAAAGGTGCCAAAGGTGACACTGGTGATCAAGGTTTCCAAGGTCCTGAAGGTAATTTTGGTGGAGCAACATTCTACTATAAATTTAACGCGAGTACCGCAGGTGACCCAGGTGCAGGATATTTAAGTCTTAATGTTGATGACGCAGGTGCTGCTACTCAATTATTAATTGATGATTTAAATGCAACTAACAATGACGTTCAACAATTCTTAAGAACTATTGACGATTCTACATCTACTATTAAAGGTCATATTAGAATTTCTAATAAATTAGATCCTTCACAGTATTTATTATTTACAATTTCTTCAATGCAAGAAGTTAATACATACTTTAGTGTAGTAGGTAATACAATATATGCTTCTGCTTCGAATGTGTTTACACAGAATGAAGAACTTATCGTAACGTTCGCAAGAACAGGTGATAGAGGTGATATTGGTTATCAAGGTCTTAAAGGTGATACTGGTATTAAAGGTGATGAAGGTGAAAGAGGTCTTAAAGGTCTTAAAGGTGATGAAGGTGAACAAGGTGTAACTGGTGATCAAGGTATTCAAGGTCCTATAGGTCTTAAAGGTACTAAAGGTGACGATGGAGATAGAGGTTTCCAAGGAAACACTGGTGCTAAAGGTGACCAAGGTGATACTGGAGAACAAGGTGAAAAAGGTGATAAAGGTGCTAAGGGTGACCAAGGTATTCAAGGTGTCATCGGTATCCAAGGTCTTAAAGGTACTAAAGGTGACGATGGAGACAGAGGTTTCCAAGGTCTAAAAGGTACTAAAGGTGATATTGGTGTTCAAGGTTCTACCGGCGCTCAAGGTCTTAAAGGTACTAAAGGTGATGAAGGTGAACAAGGTCCTATAGGTCTTAAGGGTACTAAAGGTGATCAAGGTTTCCAAGGTATAACAGGTGCTAAAGGTACTAAAGGTGATCAAGGTATTAAAGGTGCAACTGGTGCTCAAGGTGCAGTTGGTTCTCAAGGTGCAGTTGGTGCTAAAGGTGACGATGGAGATAGAGGTCTTAAAGGTACTAAAGGTGACGATGGAGATAGAGGTTTCCAAGGTATAACTGGTACTGAAGGTGAAGTTGGTCCTAAAGGTGCTAAAGGTGATACTGGTGCCCAAGGTGCTACAGGTGCTCAAGGTGCTACTGGTTCTCAAGGTGCTAAAGGTTTCCAAGGTGTAACAGGTGCTAAAGGTACTAAAGGTGATCAAGGTATTCAAGGTGTTATCGGTCTTAAAGGTGACAAAGGTGACGATGGAGACAGAGGTCTTAAAGGTACTAAAGGTGATCAAGGTTTCCAAGGTTTCCAAGGTATAACAGGTGCTAACGGTACTAAAGGTGATCAAGGTCTTAAAGGTGCTAAAGGTGATACTGGATCGCAAGGTGCAGTTGGTGCTAAAGGTTTCCAAGGAGATACTGGTGCTAAAGGTGAAAAAGGAGATAGAGGCTTTACTGGTCCTCAAGGTGCTACTGGTGCTCAAGGTGCTTTAGGCCAAAAGGGTACTAAAGGTGATCAAGGTTTCCAAGGTCTTACTGGTGGAACTGGTGCTAAAGGTAATCAAGGTAACGTTGGTCCAATCGGTATACAAGGTTTCAAAGGTGACAAAGGTAACGTTGGTAACACAGGTTCTCAAGGTGCAGTTGGTGCTAAAGGTAATGTTGGTAACACTGGTTTCCAAGGTGCAGTTGGTACTAAAGGTTCAACTGGTTCGCAAGGTCCAGATGGTCCTACAGGTGCTAAAGGTGATACTGGTGCTAGAGGTGCTAAAGGTGATACTGGATCGCAAGGTGCAGTTGGTGGCACGGGTGCTAGAGGTTATCAAGGTTTCCAAGGTCTTACTGGTGGAACTGGTGCTAAAGGTAATCAAGGTAACGTTGGTCCAATCGGTATACAAGGTATAATTGGTGCCAAAGGTACTAAAGGTGATATTGGTGTACAAGGTTCAGTTGGTAGTAAAGGTGATACTGGTTTAAAAGGTAACACTGGTTCAACTGGTCCAATTGGTTTCCAAGGTGTTTTAGGTCCTAAAGGTAACGTCGGTAACACGGGTCCTACGGGTCCTAAAGGTAGCACAGGTAGTACAGGTGCTCAAGGTTCAACTGGTCCAAATGGTCCTACGGGTCCTAAAGGTAACGTCGGTAACACAGGTTCTCAAGGTTCAACTGGTCCAACAGGTCCAACAGGTCCTCAAGGTCTTAAAGGTAACAATGGTTCCAATGGAAGTAGAGGTTATCAAGGTGCAACCGGTTCAACTGGTGGAACTGGTGGCCAAGGTCCTAGAGGTTATCAAGGATTTACTGGTCCAACTGGTGGCGGTGGTTCTACGGGTCCACAAGGTGCTAAAGGTACTAAAGGTGATACTGGTTCTCAAGGTTCTACTGGTGCCCAAGGTGCTAGAGGTGCAACTGGTGGCGGTGGAGCTAAAGGTAATCAAGGTTTCCAAGGTGCAAAAGGTACAACTGGTACTGTAGGTTCTACAGGTCCACAAGGTGCTAAAGGTGCTAAAGGTGATACTGGTGCCCAAGGTGCTAGAGGTTTAACTGGTGCTAATGGATCTAATGGTTCAAGTGGTGCTCAAGGTTCTACTGGTTCAACTGGTCCTAAAGGTAACACGGGTAGCCAAGGTGCCGTAGGTCCTAACACGTCTAACTACAGATTATATTCTAATCAGTATGTTGGTAACACTGGTGGAGAATTTGTATATTACAATAACTCCAGTGCATTACAACAATTCTACGTAAACAGCTCAGAAGAAATGAGATTATACAGTAACGGTAACCTTCACGTTGATGGTGATGTTGTTGCATACTCAACTTCTATCTCGGATGCGAGACTTAAAGATAACGTATCGACTATCGAAGATGCATTGTCTAAAGTCTTACAATTAAGAGGTGTTGAATATGATTGGAATAGCGGTAGCAGAAAAGGTCTTCATGATCTAGGTCTTATCGCCCAAGAAGTAGAAGAGGTATTACCTATGTTAGTAAGAGAACATGAAATGCCACTAATGGATGGTGCAGAAGACGGAACAGTTTACAAAACTGTTGACTATGAAAAAATGGTCGGTCTTTTAATCGAAGCTATTAGAGAACTTGAAGCAAGAATTAAAACTTTAGAGTCTTAATTTAAATCATCAAGATAATTTTAGAAAGGGTCCTCGAAAGAGGACCCTTTTTTTATGTGATATATAGATTGTAATAACTTATTATCTTATTACACTAAGAAACATTTTCAATTAAGTAAGTATAACTAATATTATAGAACGCAATCAATGGATAATAAAATCAAACATGACACGTTTAACAAGAATGTAAAATTCTATGTGGAAAGCGTAACTAAGAATACAGACACATATACTCTCAATGGATGGGTTGGATTAATAGGCGGAGAAGCTTTAGGCTTTTCAATGTCAAATGAACCTCTTAAAGTTCAATTTTTAGGTGATAGGCAAGACGTAATGGAAGTATATTCAAATCAGCTTACTAATCAGAATATGTCATTTACTATTGAGGTTCCTTTTGATAAAAAACTAAAAACACTAGTCATCCATACTAGTATTGGAGAAACTGCAATAGGTCCAATCGGACACTGGTTATCGTATCATTCAGGATTTGCAAATACATCAAAGGATGTTATAGTAGTAGATAATTTTTATAATGATCCTGACCTTGTAAGAGAATGGGCAATGAACCATTTAGAATTTACACCTTCCGATTATCACAAGGGCCAAAGAGCAAATGAAAGATTTATCTTAGATGGAACTAAAGAAAAACTAGAAGAAATTATAGGAAAACCAATATTCAATTGGAATCACGACAGGTATGCTAATGGAATATTTCAATTCTGTACAGCAGATCAACAGATTGTTTATCACGTAGATAATCAAACTTATGCAGCAATGGTATATTTAACACCTGACGCTCCACCTACATCTGGAACTGCGTTCTATAGAAGTAAAGTCACGGGTGATTATACATTTGATGACGATAAAAGAAAAACCCAAGCATACATAGATGCA
>Ga0181397_1000573_pt1 | contig 13858 bp, 11 predicted proteins | sample 20SPOviralmetaG_FD_130126 | JGI IMG/M metagenome (GOLD analysis project Ga0181397, IMG submission 130126) | Marine viral communities from the oligotrophic San Pedro Time Series (SPOT) site, San Pedro Channel, CA, USA - 20 SPOT_SRF_2011-02-23 | ecosystem: Environmental > Aquatic > Marine > Strait...
CCAAAGCAATGCCCAAGTCAGTTGATTGGGACTTGATAAGTAAGTACGAGCTGGAAGATACAACAGTAGGTAATAAAACGCTTGCCTGTACTGGAAGCGTATGCGAGTTAGTTGACCTAGTGGCAGAGGATAACGACCAAGAGTAACATGTCTAACATAGTCAAAATCAGATGTACAATTTGTGAGACAGTAAAAGATGAGAGTGCATTCCATATAAAGAGTAGCTCACATCTTGGTAAAGATAGACGATGTAAACCTTGCAAAGCAATTATTAGACATGAGTATCATCTCAAGTCTGAGTACAACCTAACAGTTGAAGAGTACGATAACATGCTCAAGCAACAAGGTGGTACATGTGCTAATGAGTTTTGTGAGTATGGAAGGGATGACGACCATAAACTTTTTGTTGACCATTGCCATGAGACAGGAACAGTCAGAGGATTGTTATGTCATTGGTGCAACTCAGCAGAAGGATACTTGAAAGGCAGCCCAGAAGTAGCTCAAGGTCTTATGAACTACATGAAAAAACACAATAACGAAAGGAGTTAAAATGTTAGAAAAAATCAAACACGTTGCCGATGGTGCAATAGATGTAGGTATTAAGTTAATCAGCTTATCAATTGTATTACAAATTATTTTCGGTCAGAAGGTTGCCTTCTTAACTGGAAATGTAATTGGTTCTATACTTGATATAGTCTGGACATTAGGTAACGCAGGATTAGCAGGTTTAATTGCTGCTGGAATAATCTGGAAGTTACTTGATAAAGATATAACGAATGAGTTATCTAAGTAAGGAGACATAAATGACTTGGAGAATTGATCCGAAAACTCTCAAGAACAAAGTTAGCGAACATAAAACGTACGCTATCTTAGTAGGCATTGTAGTAGTAGCAGTACTAGCACGATGGCTGGGGGCGTAAAGCCAGAGAGAAAAAAAAAAGAACCCGGTGGTCTTGTTCAAATGGATAAGACTGCCGAACTTTACAAGGATTTAAAAAAAAAGTCCAGACCACTTTGGAGAAGTGACTGGAGAAAATAAAAGGAAATTATAATGACAGAAGAACAGCATAACAAAGCATACTCGTTAGTCGACATGACTAACACATGTATACACGTACTAGAGCAAGACACTGTATCAGATGAAATCAAATCTGCAGCAGAAGATGCTCTAAGAAGTTTAATTAAAAGCATGGCTATCTTAGGATATAACATGGTATCAGGAGACCAACATGCAAACCATGGTTAAAGCAACCTTTACTATAATAGATGACAGTGAGAAAGCAAAGAGAACAGAAGTGATCGAAATGGTATACCCTATGAATGAAGAAGGGAACTTTCTTAAATCATTGATAGACTACTTAGAAGATGACGAAGATACTAAAGAAGCTTCAACCATATTAACAGCAGGACATTGATATGGCAGAGAAAAAAGAACACAATATATTGTCTATGGATGGAGTCAAAGATTCAGAATATGTAACAGAGTTTGGAGTTCCAAACAACATAGCTAACACACCAGAGATAAACAACTGGTTAATTAATGACACATACGAAAAGAATCTTGAGTTAGAATATAATAAAGCAATTCAGTTAGGACGTAGTGAATCAGAAGCACAGTCTTACTCTAAACAAATGGCAAACAAAGGAAGAGCAGAAGCAAGAAAGTTATTAAAACAAGTAAAAGAAAAAAGAGGATATTAAAAAAACCCCCAACAGATTCCATAAGGTTTCTGTTGGGGGTTTTTTTTTACATCATTATTTTTTTATTTGGTATCGTATGCTTAGCTATTCTAGCAGGATCAGCCCTATTAATTAAATCATGTACAGGTCGTGTTGCCCAAAAGAATTGTAAGATATGACTAGAGTTTTCTAAATCTCTTCTAGCTTTGTCAAAATTTCTAAGGTCTTGTAAAGCTTGTGCACTAGCCTCAGTTGCTAGCCAATCATAAGCATATTCATCTAACTCTGGATGCCAACTACCTTGCCTTAAATCTGGATGTTGTGCAGCTCTAATAGCCTTACCTTCTGCATTTAACAAACGTACAAACTTATGTTTGTCTTTTACTTTGCTTGGTATATTGCTACGGTCTCCAAGATTGTTGCTGTAATTATCAATTATCTTTTCACCACGACCATTAAGCTCATAAGTTAAAGCATCTTCAACAAAACCAGCATGACCTACACCTTTTGTTACTCCAGTTTTATAACGATTACCTCTCATCATTTGACCAAAGACATCATTTAGTTCTGTTGCATGGGTCTCAGCTTCTTTAGGCGTAACAAGCAAGCCATCAAATATGTGTAATGCGTTGTTTGCATATGCTGTTACAGTTGAATCAAACAACACACCTCTTTCTTTAAGCTTTGCTTTGTGTAAATTAACCAAACTTCTCATCATATTAATATTATCATTAGCATGGTTGAGCATTACAGTTATTTGTGTTGCTGCTTTTAAAGAATCACCTTGTAGAAAAAATGGTTGCCACTTTGATATCATCAAAGAAGATTGTGAACGACTTTTAGTATCAGACATCTTAAGTTTTTGTCCAGCTTTTAATTTTTCTTTTGCTTTATCTAAATTTATCTGAGCATTTACATCACCCGGATAGTATCTAAAACTTTTTGTTCTGCCTTTACCTCTATCTATTTCATATACTTTCCCGCCAAGATTTATAAAGTAACCAGCTTGCGTTGGTATCTTCATTGCAAAACCTTGTCTAGCAGCATCAGTTGCAATAGTACTTAAAGTTGTAGCAAACTTTTTAATTTCAGAGAACTGTTGATTAACCGCTTCTGCTGCAATCTTTGATAAAGGATCGATAAAATTAACATTTAAATCTATACCGTTTCTTTGAAACTGTTGTCTTAAACTTGGGTTTTGTACCAACATGTCTTCAACAAACATACGTACAGCTTCACCTATTCGTGCTTCACCTGCACCATAACCAAATATCATTACAGGTTTTTTAATAAATTTCCTTCCAAGAGAGTTTCCTGTGTCATCTAGTATGTCTAAAGCATCAAGAAACAATTTACTTCCTTGCCCTTTGCCGTCACTACCAGCACCATGTGCACGCCTCATCATAACTTGTGCAGCATTACTTGCCATTTTAGATAACATACCCGGCAAGCCAACATTTACTACATCAATATCTGGGTATTGGCTTTTATCTTTTGCTGTGCCTTTCAATCGTCTAATTTGATTTAACATTTCTTGATTAACACTATTGTATGCATCTAAATAATTAACTAATTCTAATGAATCGCCATGTTCATCTTCAAGATTAATCAAATCATCTATTTGTTTATTGCGTGTCAACTCTTCAATCATGTCATAGTTTCTAGCCCAATGCTCATATGTTGCAGGATCAAATATATTTGCACCCCAAGCTGTTTTTCTATCACCAGCTTGTACTGCTGAATGAGCCATGCCATTTGTTAAGCCATCAATTTCTGTATAAAAACCAGTTTTATATACGCCTGTTCCATTTGGATTAACTAATGCATTATGAAAAGCAATACCTTCTTCTATTGCTGCAACAGATGCCCAGCCTTCTTCATTGGAAGCTATTGTTAATTTTTGTTTTAAGTCTGCATTAATCCATGTCAGTACTTGACTGTCAAATAAATCTGCAGCAGTAAGAACATCCATCTTATCGTAACCAAAACGTTTCATGATTCCAGCTTTCAAAGTAATAACATCTTGTGCTTTGTTCAAATAATATGTAGCTTCTTCAGATGCATTGATTACAGCTCTTGCAGCTTTACTTGATTGATAGTTGCCAACAGTTTGGTCGACATTTAATCGTGTGCCCAAGCCGTAGAAATAATCATACATAAATGTTTTACCAACATTTTCTTCAATAAAAGTTTTAGTTTCAAACAAAAGACTGTCTTTAATTCTATCACTAGCATCAAATAAAACAGCAGCTTCATCAGCAATATCTGTTATTGATCCGTCTTCTCTTACAAATCTTCCTTCTTCATTTCTTTGTAAGACAACTCCAGGTCTAAACCCATATGCACCACGATTATTATTGCTGTCACCTTTGATGTTTTGAAAAGCAGCGCCATCTAATATAGCCATAACAGTAGTTTGATATGCTGCTCTTGAGTTATCATCTAATTCATTGTTACGTATAGTATTTAAAAAAGATTGCAAGTCTTCAAAAATCTCATTGTAAATCTTCTGCATTTTAGAATTAATTGTAACAGGAGTATTCTCAGCCACTGTTTTCATTTCAGCCATTTCTTTTGTTTCACCTATAGAAACAATCTCACCTTCTGTATTAGGTGATTTCATGTTAGGCGTTGCTCCAACCTCTGTTTTCTTTCCTAATTTTCTAAGAACTATATCGCCAACTTTGTTTGGTTTCTTTGCATACCTAACTTTTCTTTTTGAATCAGGTAACAACATATTAAACATTGGTTGCAATCTATCAGCAACATCTAAACCTTTTGCAGTTAAAGTAAAACCTACTTTACTTCTTGGCTCGCCATTACTGTTGTTTAACTCTGTGTTATCAGAAGTAACATCAGGTGTGAACGTTCTTTCAAACAATTTGTTTTCATAAAGAGGAGTGCTTCTATCGTTTGGATCGCCTTCTTGTTGTGTAAATGCATCTGATACTAGCACCTTTGCTATTGCACCAACCATAGCCATTTGCTCTTGCGTAGCGTTTGGAAAGAACATAGCTGCCAAAGCTTTTCTGCCTATACTAATATCATCATTAACATTTAACATCAGTTTAGATTCATTAGCTGCAGTTGCTTCAGCTGTAGTCATCTTTGCCATGTTAGCATCTTCAGTATTAGAACGCTCAGTTTCATATCTAACCATCTTAGTCTTAGCTTCGTCCATAACTGTCAGAAGAAATATGTCTGACATAAATCTACCAAAGTTTTGTTCTTGTGCTGCAACAGCTCCATAAGAAGTACTTAAAGCATAAAGAGTTTGTTGCAAATCAGCACGACTAAAATCAGGATTATTTTCTATAATCTTTTTAACAAACATTTCTTGTTGCTTAGGACCAAGTCTAGTAAATGTTTGTTGTAATGAACGTGTAACTTTATCTGACATGCCAAGCAAACCATCTGTAAAAAATTTAAAGTCAGCTTTAGAATCTTTTCCCGGACTAAGAGAAAACAAAGCAGAACGTATAGGGCTTTCAGTATTGTCTTGGCTAGTAGCTTTGTCCCACATTTTTTCAGCAGCAACTTTGTCAGTACCATAGTCAACTAATTTCTGTACTATCTTTTCTCTATCGCCTCTTGCTTTAATAGCTACCTCGTTGTCAGGCATAGACGTAAAGGTTGGGTCTTTCTCACGATTTAAATCAAAGAGTCTTGTTACCTGTCTGAATGCAGTAGGAACTGGACCACTAGCTTTAACATCAGCACCTGTTCTTTCATAAGCATTGTATCTATTGCCAACTAAAGTTTTAGTTTTTGCACCAAGATATCTTCCAAGCTCATCAAATAACAATGGGTTGTTTTCTATTTCAAAAGTATCTACACCTTTTAATCTTGCAAACTGTTCTATCAAAGCATCTTCGATAGCAGGGTCAAGATTATTAGCATCATACTCAGACTCACCAAACAACTGCATGCGATCTTCACTAAAATCTTTTTGCAAGTTACCAATGTTACTAGCAACATTTCTTGGTACAGCTGGCTCACCTTGCACATCAGGCTGATACAATGAGTCAGTGTCTTCTACACTTGGTGTAAATTGTTCATCAACAGCATCACTATATAACTGTGGATCTTTAAGTCTTTCATAAGTTTCATTAAGAACATCTTCTGTTGTGTTGTCAGTTGCAATTAAATCAATAAGACTAGAGATTTCAGCTCCAGCTGGTTTAAGTTTATCATCAAACTGTGGACCTTTAGTTGCACCACTATACTTACTTGCCATTTATAACTCCTTTATAAAGGGTAACTAAAACGTGGCGTTGAACTTTGCAATGCATCACCTAATGTTATACCCTTATCGTTTACACCAAGATTGTATTCCTTGAAACTACTAAGCTTTCCTAAGAAAGGTATTTCTTTAGTCAAGTAAAAGTTTCTTCTTGACTTGTCTCCCTTAAGTCCGTTTAAAATAATCTTGGTTAGCTGTTCTCCATGTGCCCATGTAGGACCAAGGAGGTCTGTACCACCATGAACACCTCTTCTAATAAGATTGTCCATTCTACTTTCATTCCATTTTTTATCCATACTATACAACGGACTGACCGCTGAAAGTATTTTTTCTGGTGTACCAACAAGACCAGAAGATGTAACACCTCTTTGAATATATCCTTTAGGAGTTATCCATGCTGGTGCTCCACCATATCGCCATTCGTCTTTTAACATTTGATTTAAAAAACCCAATGCTATCATTGTTGTTGCTATTGCAACTGCATTATATCTTGCTGAAGGGTCTGCTCTTTTAATTCTTCTCCAAATTTTAGGAAGAATAGAAGCTGTAAACACAGACATAAAACCATTGTATTGAGTAAAAACTCTATACGCTGGATTAGAATACCATACAGGTCTGTTCATTGCTGTTGGATGTGCAATAGCATTATCAACCCAAGTCATTCTAGCAATGTCCATTGTGTTCATAAACTCTGGGTCTCTTGCAATCATCTCTTCATACAAAGCTGTAGGTGAAGCTCCTGCACCAAGTCTACCTTTAGCCCAACCAACTAATACTTTATAGTCAGCAGCAGTTCGATCAGGGTCTATGTTTAATTCTCTCATTCTTTCAAATGCATCTACATACAATCCACTACCACGACCTGCACTTCCTTCTGGAAACATTGCAAGAATTTCTAAGTCACCAAAGATTGCATCATTGGCTAGAGAAAGACGAGCTACCCTTGTAGCATCTGTATAAATTTTTAAAAGATTAACTGTAAAGAATGCTTTCATAATTGCTTCTTTAATCTTAGATGATTTATATACAGCTTCATCAATACCTACTTGACCAATTGCACCGTGAGCTCCAGTATCATAACCATACCTATAAAAATCTACAAGGTTTCTTGTGTACTCTTCTTGTGTAACACCTGACTTAGGATTAATATATGACCAGTTACGTGAAACATCCATTCTCATTTTGTAAGACATCTCTCTAACACCTTGCTCTATTAAAGGCATTATCTTTTTATCTTTAGTTGCACCTAACAAAACGATTGCTGCTTCTGGTGCTGAAGCTAAAGCAGATAAATCCAAATGACCAAAGGTGTTAAAGAATGTAACATGTCCTATCATCCTTTCCATTCTTTTACTTTTAAGTCTTCTGTAATCACCACGACTTGCTGCTACAACATCAGTAAAAGTTGAAGCAATACGTGGGTCCCAGTCTTCACCCATACCATCTTTCATAATCTTGTAAAGCTTCATTAGGTTTTCACCGTCTTTACCAATGTATCTTCTGTCAACAGCGTAGTTAACTTGTTCTTGCGTATTTTCTTTTATTCTTTGAAAGGGATTGTTTTCTAAAAACTTAGAATCATTTCCGAAAACATCTTCAAGTATTCCTTTAGCAGTCTTCAAAGACCTTGATGGAAAGTTCATGAATCCAAGCTCAGCAACTTGACTAATGTCATAACCTGCTGGACCATTTTCTAACATCTCATAAAAATCATTGGCTTGATCTTGTGTCCAACCATTCTTTTTAAGGGTATCAATAAACTCTTCTTTATTAGCAATAACAACATCTTTTTTTAATCGTCTGCTGTCTTGAAACCAAAAAGGTTTTTTACCGGGACCTACTCCTCTTAATAAACCATTAACAGTTGAATATAATCTATCGGTTATACCATTATTAGTTGCATCTTGCCCACCTATTTCTAATCTCAGAGATTCTAACTCACCTACAAAAGGTTGGAATCTTGCGTCTGTTTGTTTTGGTACAATGCCTTGTCGTCTTTGCTCAAGATAATCTACAAAAAATTTAGTTGCATCTTCTTTTGTTCTGCCTGTATACAAACTATCTGTAGCCTGTATACCAACACCTAAAATTTTGTATAATCTATTTTCAACCATATTAATCTCAGCCAATAGACCAGACATTATCAATCTTTTCTTTTCTCCTAAATCTAAAGATTGTTGACTTGAAAGCTTACCGCCACCTGTTAAAGATTGCAAAATCATAAAAGCTTTTTTAGCTTCGTCAGAAATATTTGGGTTATTAAGAACTTTGTTCTCCCAATAAGCTGGATTTTTTTGTGTAAACTTTTTTGGAAATTCTTTTACAGCTGTGTAAAAAGATTTAAGACCACCCCTAAACTTTGCTTTTTCCATTTGAGAACCTAAAGCAATTTCTTCTTTCATCTCTTCAATAACAGGTATAGAATTTACATTTGGAGCTCCCGCACCAGAGTTATAATATTCAGGTGAACCATACTCAGGACTTTCTGGAGGTGGCTCATTCTTAACTGGCTTGCTATCTTCTTTATAACCAAGCACTTCATCCATGTTATCTTCTAGTGTGCCGGACATCCAGTTTGGATCAGTCTTTTGATTTGTTGCAAATGTTCTTTGCACACTTTTAAATCCTGCAACTTCATTTACAGCTGTTGTAGTTCCTCTAATTGTTCCACCAAGAAATATACCACCAGCTGCTGCGTTAGCCATAATTCTTTGGTACTCATCCATATCAAAAGGTATTCTTATATCTTCATCAGTTCCATATCTACCACCCTGATATGAAATAGTTTCTTGTCCCATTTCAGTTATGCCTTCTAAAGTTGCACCAGTAAGCACACCTTTAGTTGTTGATTTTGCTAACAAAGTTTTACTCATTTGTAATGCAGCAATCATTTCTAAATCTTTAATAACTTGTGCAGTTATTATTCCAGCCTCACTGTTAACAAGAGCTCTTGATTGTTCAATTGGTAAAGAATTTTTTTTAGAATGTGCTTGTGCAACTTGTTCTAATGCATCTTTCTTCATCATTTGACCAGCTTTAAATATTCCTTTTAGTCCAACTTTATCTAACAACGCCATACCAATACCGCCACTAAATGCAATACCAGCATTCTTTTGATCCATACCACCTTCCATGTTGCCGTATATTTCACCCATGTATACCCACGCAACAGGTGCTTGCCATCTTAAAGCTGCACCAAAAGCAAGACCTAGTGCTCCAGTTAATGGCGCACTTGCTGTAGCAATAGAGCCAGCAACAGCTGAACCTACAATTCCTATAATGTAAGGTAAGGCAACACCAACTGAAGTTTGCGACCAGTCTGCTAAATCACTTATAGTTTTAACATGTGTAAAGTCATTATTTATTTTTGGCATGTCAGCTAATATAGCTGCAGATTCACGTGCTCTTTGTTCTCCCATTTCATACCAGTCTTTACTGCCAACTATATCTCCCATAGCAGCCAATGCATTGTTTGCACTTTCTTTTATAGTTTGCATTCCATAAGCCCAACCACCTCCAGTAAAAGCTTCATTGGCTTTATTCTCTAGAGTTCTATCGCCTCTTCTAAACTCTACATCGTGTCCAAAAAAAGGACTGTAAGATTGACCGTAAGCATCTGCATAATTAGACAGCTCTCTTTCATCTAAAGCTTTTGTTTTGAAACCAACATAAGTATCTTTCTTATATTGATTAATTTTTTCTCTGGCTTGTGCCCATATATCATCAGGCTGGTCGCCAGATACTTCGTCAACAAAAGCTCTTTGAAACGCACCCATGTCTGCAAGCTCTTGTTGTACTGGGTTTGTTGGTTGTGCAACACCTTCAAAGACAGCTTTGTTTTGAAAACTTCTACCGTTTTCATTTTCCATGCCACCTAAATCTCTATCATAATATCCTTTTTCTCCAGTACGATAAAGATTGTCATACTCACTATCTGTCCACAACTCTTCATAAAGATTTTTGTAAAACTGCCCACCCCAATCAGCTGTTTTTAAACCTTCCTCTGTAAGATGTTGTATTTCAGGAGCGTTCATACCTTCAAAACGTACAGAACCTTTTTGATCTGCAACTGTATCAGCATCTATAGTACGAGTTGTAGGTAACATATCAATTAAACTTGATAGCTGAGGTGTGATTCTTCTTGACATTCTAGTAGCCATAAGACTCCTGTAAATTATGTTTTAATTTTTGAATTATCTTCAAGATATTTTTTAAGCACTGTGTTTCTATCTTTAATACTACTCTTTTGTAAAACAGTATCAAAGTTAATACCTAAAGTATCATTTGTTTTTCCTGCAAGTTCAGTAAGAACAAAACGAGTGAATGGTCCAATACCTTTATTGTATGCCATCTTTTCGTTTCTACGAAAATTTTGTGGCTGGTATTTTCTATAATCTTCATAATCTTTTTGTAGTAAAAGCATTGTAGTCTCTTCACCTATTGCATTACCTTTTGCAGTTTTTAGTTTTGCAATTTCTTGAACTAAAGTACCAAGTCTTAAAGTCATCTTATGTCCAGTTCTAGTGCCATCAACTAAAGAAGCAGGGTCGACGTAATGCATTGGAGCTTGTTCTTCACCTTTAAGTTTTGTTAATGGAACATGATTAGGTTTACTAGTTGCTCCTCCAGCTAAGTAACTATGAGAAGGGCTAATTATATTAGGACTAATTTCCGTATACTTTTCAACCTCAAGCTTAGTAAACATTTCTTGTGCATATGCTTTAGCATCAGGTGCGCCTAAACTATTATAATATAAAGACTGATGAATGAAATTTTCTAATGCACCAGACATTGCATACATTTGTTGTGGTTCATTTAAATTTAATTTAAATCCATCAGGACTTGAGGCTTCTATTTCAGCCATAAAACCAGCCATTTGTTGCGTTACAGATTGTCCAACTAATCCAGAATTTTCATATGCGTCTGTATCTTTGGCACTTTCAATCATTTCTTGCAACACTTTTGCACCAAGATCTATATTATCTTTTAATCTTTTTGCTTCTGCAGCTTTCTTTTCTTTTGTAGTTTTAGCATCTTGTTCCATAGCTTTTAGTGCTACTGCTTCTTCAAAGTCTCTTTGAGATTTGGCAGAATCGTATGCAAAATCACGTTGTTCTTTAGCCATTTGTTTAGCTAACTCTGCTTCAGCTTCTGCTTTTGTTTTAGCTTCTAAAGCATCTGCTGCATAATCATCTGCAACCACACCAAAACCTGTGTTCATAGCTGTAGTAAAGTCATCACCAAATAACATAGCCATCATTGCAATAGCCATAGCTTTTCTAAATTTTTGATCTACAGTAGGTGAGTCTTTAAGAGCTTGTAAATAATCTTCAGCTTCTTTTTCAGCCTCTGCATCTGTATGTTGGTCAGCCCAAGTTGCAAAATCATTTAGAACTTTAATGCTAGCACCAGAAGGGTCTTGTTTTTTTATTTCTTTAAGTGCATCAACAATTACAGGTGCAACTAAATCGTCATCACTTCCATCTGCTTCGTCAATATTTTCAAAAACTTTTGCATCTTCTTCTAAAATTGAATCATAATCACCACTATGAGGATCGGGTAAATAACTATAACTACCGCTCAATGCAGCCTCTTCATTTAATAAATCATTGTATGCTGACTGAGCACTCCAAGCTATATAATCTTCTTTTGTTCCTTCTTGATATGGTGTTTGCACAGTAGAAACATTAAGGTCTTCTTCTAAATCATTTGTTCCTGTGTTTTTTGCTTTACCAAGCCTGCTCTCTGGACCATCAGCCATAGACATATCGAACATACTTAAATCTGTGTACTGTGGTATTTGTTTTGTGCCTTCTAAATAATCATCATAAGGTATATAACCATTATGTCGATTAGACCAAACCATTTTTTGTCCGCCCGGTGCAGTAATAATTTCTGAATACTCATCTACATCTTCGTCAATTTCTGGTTCAACGACCACAGGCTGTGCAATTGATGGTTGTGCAATTACTTCATAATTTTGTTGCTCATCCATCATATCGAATATTGATGCTGGTTGCGTAGTTACTACTTTAGTCTTACTACCATCTTCTAATATTTCTTCATCAGTATTTGTTAATGTTTCACCATCAAAAGTTTGTGACATTGTATACTTAGCTTTTTTTGCTTGTCTAGTAGGACTGCCTGTACCACCTTCGCTATAATTACCAAAATTAGTTGCTTGGTTTTGATATCTTTTTTCCGCCATCCGTCTATCAAATATTTCTTTTGCTGTAGCCATTGCTATCTCCTTATCAAATAAATCTAAGAAACTTAGAAAGTCCACCAGAATTATTTTTTACAGTAGGCTGTTCATCAAAGTATCTGCTTTTGTAATTTGGATAAAGAACTTGATTGTTTTTAGTGTCGTCTGCAAATCCACTAGTTTTTGTTTCAGTTCCTTCTAAACTTTTGATTTCTTGCAAGTTATCAAAAAATTCCATTTCTAATGCACTGGGTTCACCAGCATAACTTCCTGATTCACGTGGGTTAAAAGCTGGAACATAATCAGGATTTAGAGTAATTATTTCACCGTTCATGCCGGGAAGCTCTGTAGTAATTATTGGAGAGACACCAGGAGTTGGCTGTTTTCTATTAGCCTTTTCACTTTTGTGTTGCTTTAATAATTTTTTATTTCTTTGAACTAATTGTGCATGTCTTTCTTTTTTGCTAACTTTATCTGCATTCATTGCTTCATCTATCATTGATCCTAAAGCAGAAGCCATCTTATCACCTAGACCTTTCTTTTTCTTTTCTGGTTTGATAGCTCCCGGAGCTCCAAGCGGAGACATCCTACCTCTGGCTTGCAAACTATTGTATAAGGGTGCATATGTATTTGCCATTAATAATCTCCTGTATATTTTTTCCAGTTCAAACCACTAGAAGGTTTGCTGCTTCCACCTAAACCATAGCCACTAGATTTACCTTTGTTCATATAATAACTTGGCTTACTAGGTTTGTTAGGGTTTTTCCAAGCAGATGTTTTTTTAGTACTGCTTAGAGGTGCTAATGTATCTTTACGAGTAATACCTAATTTAGTTCCTCCTTGACCATCAGGAACAGGTCCCCATAAATTATCTGTACCCGCAACTTGATTAATTATATTTTGTCTGTCTATAGCAAACTGATCCCAATCTTTATTAGGATATTTATATTTTAATTCTTCTATAGCTGCTTCATCTAATTGATCCGAATATTTTGCAGCGTACTGGTCAGTAGCTACTTTAAATCCACCGGGATAATCATGTGCAGCAATAGTTCTTTCCATGTCATTCATTGGTCGTTGTCCGCCAAAGCCCATACTAAAACCACCACCGCCACCACCACCAGACATAGGTTCGCCCATTGGATTAGAAGCTTCAAGAGGATTGTATCCAATTCTTTCAAGTTGTGACTTTGCTATACCAAACATACCTAATGGTCCCATTGTTTTTGGATGCATTATTTACCTCCTTGGTCTGACTCAGTACTTGTTTTCTTAGATGCAATGTTAGAAAACATTTCACCTAATTGTGTCAGTCCAGTATAACCAGCATCATTAACATTCTGTTGTTGTTGCTGTTGAGCTTGACCAATCTGTGCTATTTGTCCAGCACCTGTGCCTTGTGCTTGTAATGCTGCTTGTGTATTTGCAAAATCCATTTGTTGTTTTTGCATATCTATTTGACCAAACGACGCTGCTAAATCATTAGCAATAGATTGATTATTAAGCATTTGTCGAGAACCACCAAGACCTCCCATACGTCCAGCTGCAGCAGAGTTTAAACCTAAAGCTTGTAACGCTTCATTCTTGGCTTGCTGTCTCATTCCAGACAAATCTGTTTGACCAGCCATGCCTGCAAGCTGACCTTCCAGTCCTATCTGCGTGTTACCCGCAGCAATACCAGCAGCTTGTGCATCTTTCTGTGCTTGTGTAAAACCAGCAACATTACCTAG
>Ga0181397_1000574_pt1 | contig 13814 bp, 9 predicted proteins | sample 20SPOviralmetaG_FD_130126 | JGI IMG/M metagenome (GOLD analysis project Ga0181397, IMG submission 130126) | Marine viral communities from the oligotrophic San Pedro Time Series (SPOT) site, San Pedro Channel, CA, USA - 20 SPOT_SRF_2011-02-23 | ecosystem: Environmental > Aquatic > Marine > Strait...
AATACAGTTCACAGTATTAAATGGTAAGCTAAACATGTGTGTTACGATGCGATCTAACGATCTCTGGTTCGGTTTCTGTATTGATCAATATTGTTTCAGTAAACTACAGGAGTTGGTATCAAAAAGAACAGGATATGAAATAGGTACATACTATCATTTTGTACATAACTTACATTTATACGATGATCAAATACCAGAAAAAAATACATTAACATCAAGAGCCAGACAATATGGATAAAATTAATTATTATTTATACCATATACCGGGTAAAAAAATAGGTGTTACACGTGATCTTATATCTAGAGTTGTAGAACAACAAGGTTACAGCTTAGACGAAGTAGAAGTTCTAGATCAAAGTACAGATATTAATTACATATCTGACCGCGAGTTAGAACTTCAACAGTCTTACGGCTATAGGGTTGACAGACAGAAATATAAAGATCTATATATTAATAAAATTAAATCAAATAAAATGTACATAAACGCAACAGAGCAGACAAGCACATTTCCAGTACCAGTATCTAAATTAAAAGGAAGATTAATGGATATGATTGGTAAGACGTGGGAAACAATGCATGGTGAATTTGAAATCAACATGGATACAATAGCTTGGATAATGGATAATGTTAAGACATCCATGTATACTACAGAAAGATCTTACATATACAATAAAGCATTTGCTAAATACTTTCAAGTTAAAGATCATGCTACTAAATCTGAAAGATTTCCATTTGGTAAAGATGCATATCAAGTTTATTTAGATGGTTTAACAACTAGAGCTAATGGTAATGGCAACTGGAGATACGATAGCATCGAAAGCGAAAGGTTTCAAAAGATAAGAGACTGGGCAGGCGAAAGAGGTCTTTATACTAAAGGCGATACTAAAACACAGTTCTGTAAATTAATGGAAGAAGCTGGTGAGCTTGGTAGAGCTGTACTTAAAGATGACAAAGAAGAGTTTGTAGATGCTATAGGCGATATGGTTGTAGTATTAACTAATATGGCTCATCTAGGTGGTACAACTATTGAAAAGTGTATTGACACAGCATACAAAGTTATATCTAAAAGAACTGGTAAGATGGTTAACGGAACATTTGTTAAAGATGAAAAGTAAGACTATTAAATTCAGAGATCCAGTCGTTGAGAACGTCGTGGATAAGTTTATATCAAGATCTGATTTTGGTTTTGAAAAGTATGGACAGTCAATGCATAATGAAAGAATAACTAAACAGAAAGATCTAGCGGGTTATCTTAATGACATACAAGAAGAGCTTATGGATGCTATATTATATATTCAGGCTGCACGTGAAGAACTAGCAGAAGCTAAACCACAACCTGAGGCTTTTAGACCACCACATCCTAGCGATGCTGAAAATATATTAGGAGTTAACTCACCACTACCAGGTGAAGAGTTAGAGTATGGCACGCCGGTATAGTAAAAAGAAAGGTCCAGTAAGATCAAAGAAGGTTGAACATGATGGGATTAAATTCCAGTCAGGACTAGAAAAACATATGTACATAGCTTTGAAAAAAGCTAAGATTAAAGCAAAATATGAGGGACAGACTTACGAGCTTGTCCCTTCTTTTAACTTCGATCAAGAAGCTTATGAAAGACAAAGTAATGGAAAAGGTGAGTACCGTAATAGAGGTAATAAGAAAATACTTAATATCAAGTATACTCCAGATTTTGTGGGAAATGGCTTTATCATTGAATGTAAAGGACGCCCTAATGAATCTTTTCCCATACGTTGGAAGTTATTTAAAGCTTATGTACATAAACACTTACCGGATGTTACGTTATACAAACCTCAAAATCAAAAGGAATGCGAAGAAACCGTGAACTTAATTCTTGGGAGAAAAAAGACCTAGCAAGAAGAAAATATGCTGAGCGTCAATTGCAGAAGTATATAGATTGGAGCATCGAATCTAAAGGCTACTTAAAATATAAAGATCTAATTAAATACTCAAAAAAATATGGCACGTCAACAGATAATTGCTAAACTAGATAAACCAAAAGTTAGAAGAAAAGGTATACATTCAAAATGTAAAACTTCTAGCTCTAAATCTAGTATATTATATAAAAAGAAATACAAAGGACAAGGAAGATGAAAGAAAGTACTTTGATAGAAATGCAAAACAAAATAAAAGCAATGACAAATGTTATACAAAGTTTAATGAATGAGTTTGACTACTTAAGAACATTGTCAATTGGCACATTAGAAACAATAAAGCATATGCCCGACTACGAGGATGCTTTAGGTAAAGTAAAAGAAAAAGCAAATAAAGAAAAAGATGGAGATAAGCAACAAGATACTAAGTGACATAACGGTTTATATGAAGTATGCTAAGTTTGTTCCTGAATTAAACCGTAGAGAAACTTGGGTAGAACTAGTAGACAGAAATAAAGCAATGCATATTAAAAAATATCCAGAGCTTGCAGAAAAAATAAATGAAGCTTATAAATTAGTATATGATAAAAAGATTTTACCGTCTATGCGCTCGTTACAATTCGGAGGAAAACCGATTGAAATTAGTCCTAATCGTGTGTATAATTGCGCTTATTTACCAATTGATCACATTGATAGTTTTCACGAAACAATGTTCTTGTTACTTGGAGGAACCGGTGTTGGATACTCTGTTCAAAAACATCACGTAAAACAAATGCCGCCAGTTAATCAACCTTATGCTAAAAGAACTAGAAGGTTTTTAATTGGTGACAGTATTGAAGGTTGGGCTGACGCAATAAAAGTTCTTATGAAGTCTTATATGGGTGATAAGAGAAGTTCTACTGTAGAATTTGATTACTCAGATATTAGAGCCAAAGGCGCTCAGCTAGTTACATCAGGTGGTAAAGCACCAGGACCTCAACCTCTAAAAGAGTGTATATTAAAGATTAAGGGTATATTCGATGCTAAAGATGATGGTACGCCTCTTACTACTGTTGAAGCGCACGATATAGTTTGTCACATAGCTGATTCAGTTTTAGCTGGTGGCATACGTAGAGCTGCTTTAATTAGTTTATTCTCTGCTGAAGACAGTGAGATGATTAGCTGTAAGTCAGGTAACTGGTGGGAAACAAATCCACAAAGAGGTAGAGCTAACAACTCAGCTGTTCTTATGAGACACAAAGTAACTAAAGAGTTTTTTATGGACTTATGGAAACGTGTAGAGCTATCAGGATCAGGTGAACCTGGTATATATCTTAACAATGATAAAGACTGGGGCACAAACCCTTGTTGTGAAATAGCATTAAGACCTTTTCAGTTTTGTAACTTGTGTGAAGTTAATGCTAGTGATATTGAATCACAAGAAGATTTAAACGAAAGAGTTAAGCACGCTAGCTTTATAGGCACACTACAAGCTGGCTATACTGACTTTCATTATTTAAGAGACGTATGGAGAGATACGACAGAGAAGGACGCCCTTATCGGTGTGTCAATGACAGGGATCGCGAGTGCCGCTGTGCTGCCGTTGGATATGAAGGCCGCTGCAAGTATAGTAAAAAGAGAGAATACAAAGACAGCTAAAGCAATTGGTATTAATCCAGCTGCAAGATGCACGACCGTGAAGCCTGCTGGGACAACGTCTCTGGCATTAGGAACTTCATCTGGCATTCACGCATGGCACGCTGATTATTATACGCGTAGGATTAGAGTTGGTAAAAATGAATCTATGTATAAGTATTTAGCTGCTAATCATCCTGAGTTAATTGAAGATGAATTTTTCAGACCTCACGATACAGCTGTAATTAGTATACCACAAAAAGCTCCTAAAGGTTCTATACTTAGAACTGAATCACCATTTGATTTACTTGAAAGAATAAAAAAGGTTGCTACAGAGTGGGTTAAGCCTGGCCACAGAAAAGGATCTAACACTCATAATGTTTCAGCTACTGTCAGCTTAAAGCAAGAAGAATGGGATCAAGCAGGTAAATGGATGTGGGAAAATAGAGATCATTATAATGGATTATCTGTATTACCCTACGATGGTGGTACATATACTCAAGCTCCGTTTGAAGACATAAGTAAAGTAAAATACGATATGGCTATGACTCACCTTAAAGATGTTGATCTTAGTAAAATTGTAGAAACAGAAGATGAAACAGATCTTGCTGGAGAAATTGCTTGTGGTGCAGATGGATGTGAAATAAAATGATAGCATCAGCTGTATACGGATTTGTTGCTGCAATACTGGTTCTTGTAATAACATTTATGGTAATAATACTAACTAGTCGGTTTGCAAAAGCCGGCTATGGTATTATGTACGGAAGTTTGTTTATTAAAATGGTAACTTTATCTGCATTTACTTTAGCAGTTAAACCTTATTTAGGTGATGCTATAATATATGCAGCTATTATTTTAATAAGTATAATGTTTTCTAACGTTTATCTTATAATAAAAATAAAAAGATGAAAAAATTAGCAATAATAGGTGGGTTAAGCTTAATAGGCTTTGGAACCACTAATATGATTTTACATAAACAAAAGATCAATTTAAATCCTAATACTTTAGCTGTAGCTAGTGGAGGATTTTTCATTGCTCTTGGTATTACTTATAGATTCTAAAACTTAAATTATGTGTGAAAATTGTACGGGCGGATTTTGCCCATGGTGTTAAATATAAAAAGGGGAGGTCATTACGACTTCCCCTTTTTTGGTTACAGGAACTTTGGGTATGGTGCCCAGTTTTTATTAGTTCCTTGATCTTAAAACTTTTTTCTTTCTACCTCTTGTTGGCTTATTTAATCTTCCACTTCTAGATTTATAACCACCTTTTTTACTTTTGCTTTTACGCTTAGGCTTAGGTTTTATTTGCCACTCAGGCCAACCTAACAACATTGCTATACTTTCCCAAGTTTCAGTATCTTCAGCTAACGCAGCGTCAATATTATTAACTTTGTTATATACTCTATCAACAGGCAAGTTAGTTGTAGCTGATATTACTTTACCAGCTGCTTCATAAGCTGGATTATCTAAATCAAAACCTTTTTCATATATTTCTTCTCTACGCTTTTTACTGTCAAACATCCAAGCTGCTTGTCTTATTTTAGATACTTTACTACTTATAGGTGGAGAGAATTGTAATAACTTATAAACTGAATCAACATACTCAGGTCTAGTTCTACCTGATCTTTCATATAGATCTAACAAGAAGTTTTTAGCTACTGATACTGCTCCACCAGCTATACCAAGTCCTCTTAATATAGAATCAGCCATACCATTTGCTACATCAATATATTTTTCTTCTTTTTCTTCATCATCTTTTTCATCATCACCGAAGCCTAACATTGTAACTGCTTGTTGCAACACATTAAATATCATGTTCTGCACTGCTGTATAGTATATTATTTTACTAATATTACTTTTTCTATCGCCTCTACCTGCTATTAAATCTTGATAAGCTCTTTTAGTTAATCTACCATATTGCATAGGTGTATTAGCAAATGCTAATAATACTCTACCTAAGGAACTAGCCTGTTGCTGCGATACTTTATCAGGTCTACTTGATTGTTGAGACTCTTCAGATGTTTCTCTAAAATCTTGGAAAGCTTTAGCTTCAGCATCGGCTTGAGTCATACCTTCTGATAAGTAAGTGTTAACTCTATTTCTATAAAAAGTAGCACCACCAGATGCAATGGCAAAACTATCAGCTATCTGCGTAGGTAAAAAACCTTTCTTTAATATATAGTTAAGTACTGCTCTAGCTTTATTCTTAGATGTTTTAGCAGCATCAGCTATCTCTGACTCTGATACGTTTATTTTAAGTCCATTACGCCTGTCTACTAAAAAATCAGAGTTCATCAACATTTTGAAGTCAGCCCAGTATTGTTTTTGATTAGCAAAAGCCTTACCTGCAGCGTATAGATTATTGTCGCTCCAGTTTATAAAGTTAATAGATGATATTAACTGTAATACAGCTGATCTAGTATTAAAGAACATTATAGCACCAACAGAACCGTTGATCCAGTCTAATACTCTATCACTCATTCTGTTACTACCTTCTATTCTGTTTTTACCAGTCTTCATTCTGGTTAACATGTTTTCTAAAGCTTCTCTATAATTACTTCCATGTATAGCTTCTAGCTTATTTAAGTTTTCTTTACTAAATATAGCATCAACATTTTGTTGCCATTGTTGTAAATATCTAGGTCTTTTAACGTCATTTAAGCCTTCAATAAGGTCTGTAGTAATAGTTCCAGCTAACCAACTTTGAGAAGGCTTAGGGTAACCATCTTCTTTATTTATCTTAATTAATTCTTCGGCAAATGTTTTTAATTTTTCATTACCTTCAATAATTTTTTTAGCATCAGCTACATCTCTTTTAGAAGCTCCTGGAATTTCCATACCTTGTAAATCCCATATATACATACGTAGAGCTTGCTCATTAGTAAATCCATCAAATGCTTCTTTTTGTAAATCTTTAGGAACATCTAAGCTTTCTTTTAATGCTTTAAAATCTGCCATCAACTGTACTCTTGCTGCAGCTAAGTTTTCCATAGCTTTAGAAAAAGGATTAAACAAATTTTCTTTAAACCACTTCATTTGAGCATCTCCAACTTTACCTTTGCCAAGTAAGGGGTATATAAGACCTAGCATATCTTCAGCAGAGTAAGGTATCCAGAATTTACGTTTACCTTTTTGACTACCTATTTGTTTTGCTCTAGCTTCTGAATACACTTTTTGTCTACCAACACCTTCTGTTTCTTCTATTATTCTATTGAAATCATCGCTCATTTGCTTGCTAAATCGACCTCTTGACTCTTGAGTTTTAGATTTAATATCAACTACATTTAAAACTCTTTTAACAGAGCTATGTTGTTTTGTTCTAGGTTTAGATATTTCAAAATCAAAACTTCCTGTACCATTCCATGTTGTAGTTTCCCATATATCTGTTTCCCAACCTAGATCTTTACCTAGTTTTTCCATAAGAGAAGTGTAAAGACTAATTCTACTAGGTTCTGCTTTAGTGGCACTGAACTCAACTCTTTTTATATCAGGATTTTGTTTTATAGCATCAACTAAACCATTGTAAACTTTTCTAAAAACTGCAACAGCATCTCCGGTTCCTGTTATATCTTGAGTTGCGCCAGTTTTAGTTTTTAATTCAAACTCGTATCTATAATCTCCTTGATCATCTACTGGGTCTAAACTAACAACATAATTTTTATCTTTAATGTTAAAACTAGATTTCATATTTCCAACTTCATCAGTAGTAAAATCTAATTTAGTTTTAGAAAACTTACCTGGCTGTATTTTATTTTGTTTTACTAATTGAGTTTTAGATTTAACATCTAATTTAGACATGCTTTCTTTAACGGCTCTTACATTAGCAAGCGCGTCATCTGCAAAATAAAAATCATTATATCCTTCCGCTGCTTTACCTACTAGCCATTGTGCTTTAGCTTCTCCAGTTGAATTACCTAGTCCTACTATATTTTCTAATGGTATTTCTAGACCTTTTGATTTTAAAAATTCATATATTGCTGATTGAGCATCAGGATTTCTAGCTGTTAAAACAAATAAATCTTCATTGCCTCTAGCTGCTTTTATTCTTTTAGCTATGTCAAATAAAGGGCCTTGCTCTCCATCTCTAACAGTATTAAAATCTGTAAAATCAAACTCGTATCCTTCATTCAATAGTTTATCTCCTTTTTTAGCAAACTCTTCTGCATTTAATGTTATAGTCTCTCCATCTTTACTAGCAAAAACCAAGTTGCTGCTAGTAGCTAATGTGTCATCAAAATCAAACACTCTAATTTTTTTAACAGGTTGATCAAGCGAGTTAGCTAATTCTAAAGCCTTATCCATTTTACTAAACTCATTAATAAGTTCTGAGTTATTAGTATTATTTGGATCCATTACTTTGCTAAAAAAACCTTCTTGTTTGTTATCTTTAAAAGCTCCTTCTTGTTCTTTAGTTATTTGATTATTAATATCAGCTTGACTAAAAGCTTTAGCAACACTTGCTGGTTGATCTAGCTGTAATGATGATTTTTCTAATCCAGTTAGTTTACTAGGCTGAAACCTAAGTGATATTCTTCTAAAACCTGAACTACCAGGTAAAGCCCTTTTTAGTGGATTACCTTTTGCATTTTTAGTTTTAACTTCTAAATCATTATTGTTATATGCTGCTGGATTGTTAGCTGTGTTAGATCCAGTTGCAAATGACAATATTAAATCAGCAGTAAAAGGTGGAACATCTAAATTTAATGGATTCTCAAGATTAGTATTTGAAGGATCTGTTAAATAATAAGTTCCTAGTCCTTGTATTTGAATATAAGAAGTTCCATTCTGTTTAGCCCAATATAATTCTGAAACAAAATTAGTATCTACTTTCGCGTTTTGAGTTATACGTTTTTGAAATCCTCTAATTTGTAATTCATTGTAGACTTCTTGAGGTATTGCATCAGTAATGTATTTTATAGGAATATATTTTTTGCCAAATAATCTTTTGCCAATTATATTCGCTTCTTTTACATAAGCATCTATTTCAGGCTTAGCATCTTTTAACATTTTATTTAACAATTTGTTAAAAGTATAGTCTTTTTTAATAATTAAATTACCGTCTTCATCGTATTTAGCAGTAACACTTCCAAATCTAGCATTGCCTTTTTTAGCTTCTATACCTATTTCTTGTCCATAATAAGTTAATACTATATCTGCTGCACCTCCAACTTCAGTAGGACCTGCTGATAATTGCAAGCCAGGTATATCATATTGAGCTACAGCATCGTTTATAACATCATATAAAACTTGTTCATAAGCAAAACCTTCTTTTATTTCTAATCCATTAGCTACTGCTTTTATTATATCTCCTATAGTTTCTTCTGGATTTTCAAATAATTTAACTCTTAAAGCATCACTTAGTATTTGAGCTTTTTGTTTATTATCAATTTTTTCAATACCATATATATCGTTTAGTATTTCATCAAAACTTTTACCTTGGTTAGCATCTGAAGATTTAGAAAAGAATCCTTGAGGTATAGCCTCTGCTAATTCACTTGCAGACTCTGCATCTCCATCAATAATCTTTTGCTCTCTAATCTCTTGACTAGATATTACTTGATCAAAATTTCTAACAAAGCCTTTTAATATGTCACTTACACCACCTTTACTTGCTGCTACTTTTTGATTCCAGTTAGCTTGATCTTTACCTGTAATTCCAAAAGCCTCTTTAAATTCAACATCTGATATATTAGGTTTTTTTATTTGAATATTTAAACCTGGTCCTGTCTTAGCTCTTACACTACGTTTATTATAAAACTTTTCTAATAATTTATTTACTACTCCTGAAGATTTAAATTTTGAAGTATAACCTTCAAGTAAAGAACCTTTAGCCATATCAATATTAGAATTTATAAAGTTCTGTATAGCAAACATTTCTGGTTTATTAAGGTCAGAGTTTTTCTCTAACTTTCTAAACATAGAATCTGCAAGATCTTTATCATCTCTAGCTATCATGTCAACTACTTCACGTAAAGCAAAACCTTTTAATTGCTTTATGTTTTTACCTTTAAAACTTTTTCCTTTTGCTTTGTCTCTTATAGACTTAACCACTGTATCTACATCCTAAACTTTAGGTAACTTCTCTCTAACCTTAACTCCTTTTCTTTCCGCTTGTCTTATTTCTCTATCAGTTCTAGTGTCTTTGGAAGTGTCTTCTTCAGCTGCTATTTGTAAGGTGCTTTGGTCAGCTCTTACTTCGTTGCTAGTTTGTTTAAAGGTATCTGTAGCTAATTTATTTGCTCTTAAATTAAATAGATTACTAGTTTGTCTACCAGCACCTTGCATGTTTACATCCATGTCTTCGTCGTACCCCTTATATATCTCGATAAACAACGCTTCTAAATCTCTTTTAAAATCTTCTCTTGAAACACCCTCTTTGTTCATTTGAGCAGTTCCGTCATAAAGCCTAGATGTTGTTGACTCTATAATGCCTCCAGCTTCTTTTAATAATCTTTTAGTGTCAAACTCAGAGTCTATATCAAAGTCTGGATTTTTTGAAAACTCATCAATTTTTTTATAAGAGTCAGAAATTTTTTGAGCACTTTTAGCTCCAGTAGTTCTACCTTCAGTACCCTTTGCTACTATGTCTCCTACTTCACCCTCAAATCCTTCTTGTTGTCCTTGTGCTATACGTCTTGATTGCTTAGCATAGTCTTTAACAAAGTTATAAACTTGTCTACCATCTTTAAAACCTAGCTGAGCATTAGAAAATCCCATAGGTCTTAATACGTTTTCAACTATAAAATTACCTATTTTAGTAAATACATTTTCATCATATTTAATATCCCCTTTGACAACTCCGTCTACTAAAGCGTTAAAATATTCTTCTGCATTAGCATCTTCTACACTAGTAACTCCATAATCATCTTTTAATCTTTTCTCTACTACCTGTAATTCTTTGCTTGTTAAAGAATTTTTAAATCCTTGTACAGTTTCAGGAGCTACGCTTCCTAGTTGTTTACCTACAACACCGTGAAGTAACTCGTGCTGACCAACTGAAATGTCTCTAAGGTTTTTAGCAGCTTCTCTATTTATATATATATTACCACTATTGTCTATGTAACCAGAAGTTCCTTTAAAACCAGCATCATCTTGTTCTCCTAGCTCTTTCATCTTAGCTTCAAACTCTTTAGATGAATTAAACTCTGTAAAAGTTTTACCAGAAGCTTCAGTTGTTTCTCTAGCTTGTTCTAAACCAGCCTCAAATGCTGATTCAAAATTGTACTGCAAACTAATAGCTTCTAACTGTTCATTTATTTGAGTTATATCTTCTCTTTGTTTTTTTACAATAGCTTTATCAGCCGCTTTATCTACTTGCTGTTGTAGTTTTTGTTTTCTTTGTAATAAAGTGAAAGCTTTTTTCTCTCCTTCAATAGTCAGACTCATGCCATCTATATCTCTCATCATGGCCCCGTCTTGTTTCAAATCTCTAAGTATTGTATTAGCTTGCTCTTGAGTCATAGGATCATTAGGGTCCATTACTTTCAATTGCAAATGCTGAGAATAACCTTCTTGAAAACCTTTATTAAGTGTAAAGCCTTTAGCCATTCTATATTGGCTATCAGATATTTTATCCATTGCTTTAGCTTTACTAGCTCTATAACCTGCAGATATAGTTCCAATAGGTCCACCTGCTAAAAATCCCATAGCTCCTGCTCTAACCACGTTTGACATAGTTATTTCAGTAGCCATTTTATCAAACACTTCTTTTTCTTTCCAAGAATTAACACCAGACTTAATAGACATAGTAGCTATTTCTTGCGCTGCTTCAGTTACAGCTTCAGCGCTACCAGCTTTTAAACCAGCCTTAGTTAAAGCGTATACACCTGTTTCTAATCCTTCTTCTATTATTTCATTAGTAGCTTTTTTAATGGCGGCTTTAGAAACTTGTTTGCCAGCTAGCTTGCTCATTACTTTACCTAACACACCTTTTCTAACAACTGAACTAACTCCTTTAGCTCCCATACCACCTATCATACCTCCAAAATAACCACCAGCACCTTCTATAGCACCATTAACAACACCTATTGTCGTAGCTAAACCAAACCTTTCTTTCATTGATAACCCTTCAAAGTCTTCACCCATCATCTCTTCCATCTCACCGCCAGCTATAGATAATCCCATTAAAGCTCCATAACCAACAGCTCCAGTGCCTGTTAAACCAGCGGCTAACATCATGCTACCCATTTCGACCATAGAAGTATACACACCGCCAGCAACAGTAGAATTAAACTCTTGTTCATATTCATTAGTTACGTCAGCTCCATACTTTTCAGTCATTTTAGATATAGCCATTTCAGCTTCTCTTGCTAAAGCTTTTTTACCTTGCTCAGGATCTTCACTCCAATATTTTTCAATGTCATCTTCTTTTAAAGCTAGCATACCTCCATTAAAGTAAGATGTTATTTTATCCCCAACGCCTAGTATAGTGTTTGCTGTTATACCAGCTATATTACCTTTTTCAGCTTCTACTACGTATTTTTTAGCATTTACTATTTGTAGTTGTGCTTGTAAAGGTTGTATTTGACTACTGTACATGCCACTTAATCTTTTGTCAGTAGCTAATATATCTTGTTCTGTTTTAACTAATAAAGCTTTTCTTTGTGCAATTTCTTCGTTAGATAAATTACCTTGTTTTATTTCGTTTTGTAAGTTTTGTAAATCTAATTTATAAGTATTAAACGCAGCTTGATTTTGTGAATACTGCTTGTTTACGTCTATTAGCTGGTTATTTAGTTTTTGTGTTTCTTCTTTTACAATGTCAGCATCATAAATTGCATCAAAGTTTTTTACTATATCATCAGAAACTTTTTCTTCTTTAAAAATATTAGTAACCCAGTCCCAGTCACCCTCTCCTTTTTCGTCTTTAGCAATTTTTTCCATTGCAGCTACATCTAGATCTCCATTAGCTATAGTAGCCATTTTCTTAATACTAGTAGGATTATAGTTGCCTTTATTTAAATCTAAAAAACTTTTTAATTTTGCTGCTTGTTCTTTATCACCTACGTTAGTCCAATTATCTAAAGATATTTCAGTTGCCTGACCATTAGGCGCATACACTTTTATATTGTCTCCAATACCTGTTTCTTCAAAAGTAAAACCATAATCACCATATAGGTTATTTAGAGTGCCATAAACTTGCTCTTCTTCGTGGCCTACTATTTTAGCTCCAAGATCTCCGTCTAATACACTAGTAGGTATTTCTCCTTGTTTAACGTTAGATAAAGCATTATATAAATCTTTATTATACTGCCCTAATTTATTATCATATGTAGAGCTTTCGTCAAAATTTCTATAACTAGCTATTCCACCAGCCTCTGTGTTAAAACCAACTTCTTTCTGAGCGTTTAAAAATTCATTAAAAGGTTTGTCTCCTGCTAAAATTTTTTTACCTTCAACACTTATATTATCCCACTCTCCAGATTTACCTAATTCAAAATCTGAATCTTTAAGTTTCATCCTAACTTCAGTAGGTAGATGATCAAAAGACTCTATTAATAAAGCTTTATTAGGATCATATCCAGAAAGCTTATTTTTAATTCTATCTCTATACTTGTCGTCTGGACTAATTTCAACAACTTCTTCTATAACTGGATCTTCAGGCATAAGCGTATCTGTAGTACTTACTTCTTGCCCATCGCCTGTTTCATCTTCTATTTTTTCTACTATAACAGCGTCTGGATATGTAGACATAAAATCAGAAAAATTATTATCATCTATATCGTGCCACAGTTGACCTGTGGAATCTCGCATTGTATATTTTGGCATAAAATTTTATTATGGATTAGTTACAGTACCTCCACCTTGTTGAGTAGGTTGTCCAGCTTGACCAGGTTTTCCTTGATTTTTGAAAGATTTAGACGGCGCGTTCGCGTTTACACCTTGATAATCAGGGTTTAAATATCTTCTTCCTTTATAGTTAAAAAATTGTTGATCAGAACTAGGCTTTGGATCTACTGATTTATAAGCTTGCTCTGCAGCTTGAGATCTCCTTTGAGAATATATGGTTTGTTGATCTAAGTTTATACCACCTTCATCAGCCAAAGCAGCTCTTATACCTTCAGCAGTATTAGTTCCTGGTATTGTATCGCCTTGCTCATCAATTATAGAACCTATAACTATTTTATTATCTTTAGCTAACTTGTTAGCAAACTTAGTTTTTTCTTCTTTAGTGTCTAAGTCGTTATATTTGTCAAAATCCTCTTCATTCATCATATCAACTACATAGCCTTCATCAACCACACTGTATGTTTTGCCAACTGGATTTACCTCAGTTAAAGCAGCTGCTATTTTGTCAGGATTACCGAC